>OLOG01000145.1_pt1 | contig 74482 bp, 68 predicted proteins | sample 1672351 | NCBI WGS metagenome assembly OLOG01 (sample SAMEA3136674, study PRJEB25190) | human gut metagenome | biome: human gut; feature: human-associated habitat; material: faeces | place: Austria | collected 2013 | reverse complement strand
CACATTATGCGACATACGGCTTGTACCAGAATGGCAGAAAAGAGAATGGACGTAAAAGTTCTTCAATATATTATGGGACACGCCCACATAGACGTAACGATGGACATATACAACCATGTAAGTGAGATGTCCAGAATTGAGAGTGAAATCACAAGACTGGAAAACGTAGCAATTAGCTGACACCAAAAATAAAAAATTGGTGTCAAAATGGTGTCAAATCAAGAAAAAGTGATGTTATAAGGAAGAAAAAGTGTTGCAAACCCCGTAAAATCAAGGTTTGCAAAAAAAATCTCAAATAATTAGCACCCACCACTTGACAGTGCTAATATTAGGTGCTATAGTACAGATAGAACAAAGGAAGAGAGAAAAAGAATCAAAGATATGAAGCAGACAGCATTCATAGATGATTCGAAATCTGGAATCCTGAAGTTTTAGTAAACAACACCTCGGAATTCTCCGAACGTGCAAATAATATATTTTTTATCATTTGGAAGGAGATATGACTTATGATGATGCCTAGTATTTTTGGAGAAAACTTATTTGATGACTTTATGGATGATTTTTCATTCCCGACGTTTCCGAATGTCGACAAAGAACTGTATGGAAAACATGCTAAGAATCTGATGAAGACAGATGTAAAAGAGACCGGAAATGCATACGAGATTGATATTGATCTTCCGGGATTTAAGAAAGATGAGATCCAGATGGAACTGAAAGATGGTGTACTTACCGTCAGTGCAGCTAAAGGACTGGACAAAGATGAGGAAGATAAGAAAGGTAACTATATCAGAAAAGAACGTTATGCGGGCAGCATGAGCAGAAGCTTCTATGTAGGAAAACATGTAACGGTAGAGGATGTACACCCGAAATATGAAAGTGGAATCCTTTCATTCAGTGTTCCGAAAGAGGAAGCAAAACCGGTAGAAGAGAAGAAACATTACATTTCAATTGAAGGTTAATGAAAGCTCATAGACATAAAAAAGAGTGATGGTACCCCACAGGTATTGAGCCTGTGGGGTATCATATCATAAAAACACATATAGAAAAGCAAATGACGGGAGGGAGAACAATGGCGGCAAAAAGAGATTATTATGATGTTCTTGGAATCAGCAGGAGTGCAGACAAGGGAACGATCAAAAGAGCATATCGTAAACTGGCCAAGAAATACCACCCGGATACCAATGCCGGAAATGCACAGGCGGAAGAGAAGTTCAAGGAAGCAACGGAAGCCTATAATGTGCTGAGTGATCCGGAAAAAAAGAAATTGTATGATCAGTTTGGCCACGCAGCTTTTGACGGCAGTGCCGGGGGCAGTGGAGCCTACGGTTATGGAAGTGAACCGGGAGGCGGCACCTATAGCTATAACGGACCGAATGGGAGCTTTCATGAATATCATTTTGAAGGCGGCGATATGGATGACATCCTGAAGAATATATTCGGCGGTGGATTCTCGGAAGGAGCAGGAAGCGGCTTTCACGGATTTGGAGGATTCGGAAAAGGATTTAGCGGTGGCGGAAATTTTCGGCAGGATGGTTCCGATGTGACAGCTGAAATAGATGTAACATTTGATGAGGCTGCATTCGGTGGAGATAAAGTTATCCGGCTGTCAGATGCACAGGGCAGCAATGTGGCAGGAAAATCATTGAAAGTGCATATTCCGGCAGGTATCAGCGACGGAAAAAGCATCCGTCTGAGAGGAAAAGGAATGCCGGGAGTGTCCGGAGGTAAAGCAGGAGATCTGTTATTAAAAGTCAGAGTCGGCAAACGTCCGGGATTCGAACGAAAAGATATGGATGTATATTCAAAAGTCACGATTCCGTTTACTACAGCAGTGCTGGGAGGAGAAGCAGTGGTACAGACACTTACCGGAAGAGTGGTCTGCAAGATCAATCCGGGAACGCAGTCCGGAACGAAGATCCGGTTAAAAGGCAAAGGAATCGTGTCTATGAAGGATGCAGGAAGATATGGAGATCAGTATGTGACTGTTCAGATAGATGTACCAAAGAATCTCAGTAACGAAGCTAAGAGAAAATTAAAAGAATTTGAAGCTGCATGCAGGAACGGAAGCCGGGGAGCAGCATAAATTTTAAATATAAATATAGAATAAATGCATTGTTTTATCAGAAGAATCCAGCTTGGATCCGGAAGGTAGAAGGATGCATTTTTTTCTGTATTGACGCTCTCTTTAGAAAGAATTATAATAAAAGAATTAGGACAAAGAATCTGTATTTCCATACAGGTTATGAAAATATATGCTAAGGAGATAAGTAAGATGAGCAAGATTATTTTAACAGGTGACCGCCCGACAGGACGTCTTCACGTTGGTCATTATGTAGGTTCATTAAAAGAACGTGTAAAATTACAGAATTCAGGAGAATATGATGAGATCTATATTATGATCGCAGATGCGCAGGCACTGACAGATAACGCCGAACATCCGGAAAAAGTACGTCAGAACATCATGAACGTAGCACTGGATTATCTGGCTTGTGGAATCGATCCTGAGAAATGTCACATTTTTATCCAGTCAATGGTTCCTGAGCTTACAGAATTAACATTCTATTATATGAATCTGGTTACAGTATCCAGAGTGCAGAGAAACCCTACGGTAAAAGCAGAGATCAAGCAGAGAAACTTTGAAGCAAGTATCCCGGTAGGCTTCTTCTGTTACCCGATCAGCCAGGCTGCCGATATTACAGCATTCCGTGCAACAACAGTTCCGGTTGGAGAAGACCAGATGCCGATGATCGAGCAGTGTAAAGAGATCGTGCACAAGTTCAACAGTGTATACGGTGAGACATTAACAGATCCGGAAATCGTACTTCCATCTAACAAGTCATGCTTAAGACTTCCGGGAATCGATGGAAAGGCCAAGATGAGTAAATCGCTTGGCAACTGTATCTATCTTTCTGACGAAGAAGATGTTGTGAAGAAGAAAGTGATGTCTATGTTTACAGATCCGAACCATCTTCGTGTAGAAGATCCGGGGCAGGTAGAAGGTAATCCGGTATTCATTTATCTCGATGCATTCTGCAAAGATGAATATTTTGAAGAATTCTGGCCGGAATATAAGAATCTGGATGAGTTAAAAGCACACTATCAGCGAGGAGGTCTTGGTGATGTCAAAGTTAAGAAGTTCCTGAACAAGGTACTTCAGGCGGAGCTGGCACCAATCCGTGCGAGAAGAAAAGAATGGGAGCAGAAGCTTCCGGAAGTATTCGCAATACTGAAAGAAGGAAGCAAAGCAGCCGAGGCAAAAGCAGCAGAGACACTGCAGGATGTAAAGGCTGCTATGAGAATCAACTATTTTGATGATGCAGATTTCCTGAATTAAGAATAACAGAGAGATTATAGAATCCTCGAAATATCAGACGATACCTGGTATTTTGAGGATTTCTTTTATTGGAAATTGTTGTATAATAAAACTATCAGTAAAAAATGGAAATTGTATAGATAATAATGGGAGTGAAGAGGCGTGATCATATGAAAGAGATAACAAAAGAAGCACTTCTGGAAGCTTTAAAATTAAGAGATACCGGAGAACGTCCGGCGTTCCGGGAATGTGAATTCAAAGACATGGATCTGAGCGGAGCAGATCTGCATAATATGGACTTCACATTAAGTTCGTTTCAGAATGTAAATCTGGAGTATGTGAATTTGAAAAACAGCAGTGTGGAAAATGCATTGTTTGACGGGAATTCCCTGCATGGTGCGGATTTTCAGAATGCGAATATGAAGACAGCAGCATTTCGTGAATGCGATATGCGTGAATGCAATATCAGGGGAGCGAACCTTTATGGAGCAGTACTTGAGCATGCAAAGTTAGACGGCATTCAGTCCGATCATACAACCCAGTGGTTCCGTATGCACTGCCCGGAGACCGGACCAATCCTGGGATATAAGAAATGTGTGAATGACAGGGTGGTACAGCTTCTGATTCCTGCTGATGCAAAGCGTACTTCGGCAACACGTTCATCCTGCCGTTGCAGTAAGGCAAAGGTGCTTTCGATAAAAAGTTTTGATGAGACGGAAGAATTTGAAGAAGCCTGGTCGCTGGTCGATGAAAATTTTGTATACAGAAAAGGACAGTGGGTCGAGGTGAAAGATTTTAATGAGGACAGATGGATGGATTCCACGACAGGGATTCATTTCTGGATGGAGAGAAAAGAGGCTCTTGGTTATTGATATCTGACAGGCATTAGAAATCAGGACTCAGAAACTTGACATGAATACAGCGATGCGATAGATTAATTTATGGATTAGAGAGTATGAAGGAGAGAAACTTATGAATTTACATGAATTTTTTATCGTATGCCCGCTGGTATTTCTTGCCGGATTTGTGGATGCGATTGCTGGAGGAGGAGGCCTGATTTCATTGCCGGCCTATATGTTCGCAGGGGTTCCGGTACACAATGCAATTGCGACGAATAAATTATCATCGGCAACGGGAACGGCGGTGTCAACATGGCATCTTGTAAAGAGCAGATGTGTGGATCTGTTTCTGGTTCCGGGAACGGTAGCATGTGCGTTCGTTGGTTCGATCGCAGGCGCAAACCTGGCACTGATCATCAGTGACAAAGTATTAAAGACGGTACTGGTTTTTGTCCTTCCGGTTGTGGCGTTCTGTGTGTTACGTGACAAAAATCTGAAGCCGGTGATCCCGGAAGGATTTACCAGAAAGAAACAGTATCTGATCATGGCGGCATGTTCATTCGTGATCGGTATCTATGATGGATTTTACGGACCGGGAACCGGGACATTTTTACTGCTTACATTTACCAAATTAGGAAAGCTCGATATAGAGAAAGCAACAGGAAACGTAAAAGTTGTCAATTTGACATCGAATATATCGGCGTTAATTACATTTATTCTGGCAGGGAAGATCTTATGGGTACTGGGACTTTCGGCATCCATATTCAGCATTGCAGGACATTATCTTGGTGCACACATGGTTGTGAAGAACGGGGTAAAGGTCATCAAGCCGATTATCTTACTTGTGCTCGTATTACTGATGATCAAGATTATTCTCGGAATATAGATGGAACAATTTAGCATATTGCAGTAAAAGAGCCCGCAGTGTATAATGTACCCATAATTTTAGGAAATGAGGTATAACATGGAAGATTCAAATAGAAACTTTAAATTACAGACATGTGAAGATTTTATAGAAGTGCTTGCAAGTAAAGCGGCTGTTCCGGGAGGTGGCGGAGCGGCCGCTTTAACCGGGGCTGTCGGAATTGCGCTGGGCAATATGGTTGGAAGCCTGACAGTGGGAAAGAAAACATATGCAGATGTAGAAGATGAAATTATCGAATGCAAGAAAGAGGCGGATGAGATCGCAAAAGAATTCTTAGAACTGATGGATAAGGATGCGGAAGCATTTGAGCCGCTCAGTAAAGCATACGGACTTCCGAAGTCTACGCCGGAAGAGATTGCAGAAAAAGAAGAGATCATGGAGAATGCACTGAATGTGGCATGTGGTGTTCCGATCGAGATCATGAAGACCTGTGCCAGAGGCATTGACCTTGTCGAAGTATTTGCTGCAAAGGGCAGCCGGATCGCATTAAGTGACGCTGGAGTCGGAGCAACACTTTTAAAATCTGCCATGCAGGGCGCATCATTGAATGTATACATCAATACGAAATCAATGAAAGACAGAAAAAGAGCGGAAGAACTCAATCAGCTGGCAGATTCCCTCCGGGAAGAATATGAAGCAAAAGCAGACCGTATATTTGCGGAAGTAAGCAGCCGCATCCGGTAAAGACAGTGTTAGAAAGAAAAAGAAAGTAGAAAGAAAGCAGCAGGACAAATAATGGCAAAATTACTATTAGGAAAAGAAGTAAATGCTTCTATTAATGAAGAAATCAAGGCAAAAGTAGAAAAGTTAAAAGCACAGGATATTACACCGGCGCTTGGAATCATCCGTATCGGCGAAAGAGAAGACGATATCGCATATGAAAAAAGTGCAGCAAAACGATGTGAGACGCTTGGCGTAGCATATGAGAAATTCCTTCTTCCGGCAGATGTAAAAGAAGAAGAGGTATTAAAGACGATCAGTCAGGTAAATAAGAATGATAAAATTCATGGCGTTTTGTTGTTCAGACCTCTTCCGAAGCATCTGAACGAGGACAGGATTGTCAATGCGCTGGTGGTAGAAAAAGATGTAGATGGAATTACGGATCTTTCTATGGCAGGAGTTTTCATGGGAAAAGATATGGGATACGCACCATGTACGCCAAGTGCCTGCATGAAGGTGCTGGAGCATTACGGAATAGACTGCACAGGTAAAAAAGTGGTAGTTATCGGAAGAAGTCGGGTAGTCGGAAAACCGGCAGCCATGATGCTGCTGAAGAAGAATGCGACCGTAACTGTCTGCCATACCAGAACAGTGGACATGCCGTCCGTGGTAAAAGAGGCGGATATTGTAGTTGTAGCGGCCGGAAAAGCCGGAGTTATCGATGGAAGCTATCTGAGAGAAGGACAGATCGTCATTGATGTCGGAATTAATGTGAATGAAGAAGGAAAACTCTGTGGAGATGTGAATTTTGAGGAAGCAGAGAAGATTGTAGATGCGATCACACCGGTTCCGCGTGGAGTCGGAGGGGTAACGACTTCCATTCTGCTGGAGCATGTGGTGGATGCTGCGATTGCACAGAACAGATAGAGAGTTGAGAGGCGAGAGGCGGAGAAAATGAAGAGGATAGATTTCGAAAATGGAACAGTAACAGGGAACATTCTTGGAGCGGCTCTTCCAATGCTTGCTGCCCAGCTGTTGAATCTGCTGTATAACATTGTAGACCGTGTATACATTGCACGTATTCCGCATGTGGGAACGGCAGCACTCGGGGCAGTCGGGATCTGTTTTCCGTTAATCGTGATCATTACTGCTTTTGCAAATCTCTTCGGCGGCGGTGGTGCGCCGCTGTTTTCGATTTACAGAGGAAAAAAAGAAGAGAAGACAGCAGTCAGAATTATGAATACATCGTTTTCCATGATCTGTGTCAGTGCAGTATTGCTGATGATCGGAGGATTCCTTTTTGCGCATCCTGTTTTGATTTTGTTTGGAGCTTCCAAAGATGCAATGCTCTATGCATACCCATATATGATGATCTATTTGATCGGTACACTACCTTCGATGATTGCGGTGGGAATGAATCCGTTCATTAATGCACAGGGATACTCGCTGATAGGAATGTCTTCGGTTGCTGTCGGAGCAGCTGCAAATCTGATCCTGGATCCGGTATTTATTTTTATCCTTAGACTCGGCGTAAGAGGAGCAGCAATCGCAACAGTATTGTCACAGACGATATCCGCAATATTTGTATATTTCTTCCTTTCAAGAAGAGCAGAATTGAAAGTCCGGCTTTTGCGAAGGGAAGAGATTGGAGTATGTAGCGGATATGCCAGAAACATTGTAAGTCTTGGAATGGCAGGATTTATTATGCAGCTTACGAACAGTCTGGTATCAATCTGCTGCAATCATGTACTTTCCGTTACAGGAGGAGATATCTACATTTCGGTTATGACAATTATTAGCAGTGTGCGTCAGCTTGTGGAGACACCGATCAGTGCGATAAATGAAGGTACATCTCCGATCCTGAGTTATAATTACGGCGCACGCCGTCCCGGACGTGTGAGAAAAGCTATGGTAGTGCTTGCAGTTATGATCCTTCTCTATACTGCTGTGATGTGGGGGAGTATTATTGTAATTCCGGAAGTTCTTATCCGTATTTTCAGTTCTGATAAGATGCTGTTAAAAGATGCGGTACCTGCACTCAGACAGTATTTCGCCGCATTTATTTTCATGGATCTGCAGTATATGGGGCAGACAGTATTCAAATCATTGAATAAAAAGAAGCAGGCAATCTTTTTCTCAATACTCCGGAAAGTGGTAATTGTAGTTCCGCTCACTTATTTCATGCCGTATGCATTGCATATGGGAACGGATGGGGTATTTCTTGCAGAACCGGTTTCGAATGTGATCGGTGGAAGTATCTGCTTTATCACGATGCTTTGTACGGTACTGCCGGAGCTGAAAAGAATGGAAGCAAGAAAATAAAAATGATGTGATTTTTAGGGGAGACATGGATAAAAAGATTTCAAAAATAACAAGAGGACTGATGACAGTTCTGACAGTCATATTGATTGCACTTTTTTTGACGATCATGGTTCTGGTGAGTAAGATTCAGGGAACAGCCCGTGTCGTAAATTACGCCGGACTGGTCCGCGGAAAGACGCAGCGTATTATCAAACTAGAGGATGCAAAAGAACCGCAGGATGAGATGATTGAATCGGTAGCTTCATTTATAGAAGGACTTCGGTATGGAAGTGATGAGCTGAATCTGGTCCGTCTGGATGACCATGCATTCCAGAATAAGATGAAAGAACTGGATGAACATTTTCAGAAGTTGCAAAAAGAGATCCGGCAAGTGCGTAAAGAGGGCTATGAGAATACGGAAATCATAGAAAAAAGCGAAGCGTTCTTTGTAATCTGTGATGAAGCAACCGGGCTTGCGGAAAAGTATGCACAGAAGAAAGCAACTGCACTGGAACGGCTGGAAAAGATTGTGATCGCAGATATTATCGGTCTGGTGTGTCTTCTGGCATATGAACTGATTAAGGCTGTAAAATATGCGGCGCAGAATAAAGCACTTAAGAAAAAAGTCTATCTGGACGAGGCAACCGGACTTCCGAATAAGAACCGCTGTGAGGAGATCTTAGACGGAGAAATGCCGGAATGTACGGATGGGTCAGTAGCATTGTGTGTGTTCGATTTGAATAATCTGCGTATTATTAATAACAGGCTCGGACATGATCAAGGGGATGCGTATATCCGCTCATTTGCGGTGCAGTTAAGAAAAGCGCTGCCGGAAGAATATTTTGCAGGGCGGGATGGCGGAGATGAGTTTATTGCTGTACTTGAGTGTGTGGATCATGAAAAAGTACGGGAAATATTGGGAACAATACGTTCGGAAATTGCCGGATATTCCCAGAAACATCCGGAGATGCCGATCAGTTATGCGGTAGGATATGCACTGGCGGAAGATTTTGAAGGATGTACGATGCGGGAACTCTTCCGGCATGCCGATAAGAATATGTATATAGATAAGAATCAGGCGAAGATAAAAGAGGCAGCGGACCGCCGGGCACTTCATATTCAGATCCTGAATGGAATCAGACAGCAGGGATTTCAATTTTCGGACTGCCTGTATTGTGATGCTTTGCAGGATCAGTATACAGTTTTACGTGCAAGCTCGAATTTCTTCCTTGCAGAAGATGGAAGTTATTCAGGAGCGGTAGAACAGATCGTGCAGAAACTTGCAGATGATTCATCAAGAAAAAGAATGTGGGAACGGCTGCAGATCCCATATATCATTTCCAATCTTTCGGAAAAGAAAGAAGAAAGTGCAAAATATGAACTTCCTTATTGCAGGAAGAATGGAAAAGAGATACAGAGAGGCCGTATGACATTTCTGCGTCTGGATGATACGGCAGCCGGGAAGCTGCATCACTTTATTGTTGGATTTGAAGTGTTTCATGACATGGAGCAGGTCCTGGAAGATGAGAGGCTGCACTTGGAACAGTATTATGAGCAGATGAAGCAGTCTATTCTGGAAAATAGTAATTATATAGAAGCGCTTCTTGAAACAGCGGAAGCTTTGTATACAGTGAACCTGACACAGGATCGTCTGGAACAGATATTTCATCATAGAAAGAAAGAAGAGCGTATATTTGACTTTCAGGGAGAACTTCCATGTTCGTATGATGGATATTGCAGGAAAATACGGCAGCATATTACAGAAGATACATTGGAAACGTATAAGATCATAGATACATCAAAGAGTCTTCTGGATCGTTTTTATGCTGGTGAGAAGCAGGTGACTGTGGAATATCAGGAAAGCAACAAAGACGGAAAAGAAATCTGGATCCAGAAGACAGTGCTGATGTCGCAGGATACAGTCTATGATAACGAGAAAGAACGGGAGCATACAGTGGTTCGCGGAATCATTATGTTCCGGAATACTTCGGAATTCCACGAAAAGGATCAGAAAGAAAAAGAACAATTGCAGATTGCCTATGAAAAGGCAGATATGGAGAGTAAGACAAAGACAGAATTCATGAATCGTATGAGTCATGATCTGCGAACCCCGATCAATGGAATCCTGGGAATGATACATGTGATCCGAAAGAGCTGGAACAATCAGGAGAAGCTGGAAGATTCGGTAGATAAGATCGAGATTTCGACAAGACATCTGATGGATCTGGTGAATGATGTACTTGATATGAGTAAGCTTGAATCGGGACATCTGACAGTGCATGAAGAACCGTTTGATCTGGAAGATCTTATGAAAGAAGTGGCAGTACTGATGCAGGGACAGCTGGAAGAAACTGGAATTACACACCGCAAGCACAGGGAAAATATGCAACATACTATGCTGAAAGGGGATGCGCTTCAGCTACAGAGAATTATGATGAATCTGTTTGGCAACGCAGTCAAATACAATAAAAAAAATGGAACCATAGATACTTATGTGACAGAGATTTCGTGTGACGGTAAGAATGTTTTGTATGAATTCAGGATTGCAGACAGTGGGATCGGTATGAGCAGGGAATATATGGAACATGAATTGTTCCAGCCGTTTACGCAGGAAAAGGCAGATGCAAGAACGCAGTATAAAGGAACCGGACTTGGAATGTCAATTGTTAAAGGTCTGATTGATAGCATGAATGGTACGATCAGTGTCCGCAGTACCCTTGGAGAGGGGAGTGAATTCACATTCCGGCTGGCATTTCGTCTGGCAGAAGAGGAAAGGCAGCAGGCGGCTGAGAATAAGGAAGACGCGAAAGATGACCTGGCAGGAATGCGTGTATTATTGGTAGAAGATAATGATATCAATATGGAAATTGCAGAATTCTATCTGACAGATGCAGGAATAATCGTAGAGAAAGCATGGAACGGCAAAGAGGCTGTAGAGAAATATGAAGGTACACCAAAGGGGTATTACAGTGCAATACTGATGGATATCATGATGCCTGTGATGAATGGTATAGAAGCCGCAAGGAATATCCGGCGCAAGGAAAAGAATGGGGGAAAAGAAATCCCGATCATTGCAATGACCGCACAGTCGGAAAGAGAAAGTAAAGAAAGCTGCAGTCTGGCGGGAATGAATGCATATATATCCAAACCGGTAGATCCGGAGAATCTGATCCGAATATTGAGAATGTATCAGAAGCGTTAAAGAAAAGTGACAAAAGAGGAAGGTGACAGACATGGTATCATTAAATGATTATCTCTATTCCGGAGATACAGTACTCCGGATTCTTCATAATTACATCAAAGACCTGAGAAAAGATGCCAAAATGACAGGAAATGAAATTGACATGATTCATTGTAATTTCCTTTTACAGATTCAGGAATTACTGGAACATAATGACTTCCTGACAGCCCAGTCGCAGAAGATGAGAGAATTCTACAAATACATGGCACAGGAATATCCGTTTATGGCATTTACTTTCAAGGGAAGAATCAAGTCTCTGATCCGTGCAGAAGAGAAATTCAACGGATATATTGTGGAATTCATCTATGATTATTATGAGGAATATGGGGAGTATCCAAGTGTAGCAGAACTAAAGAAACGATTACGTTGCTTTAGAGATTTAATTGCTTACAGGATCATTATTTCTGTTCCGAGATGTCATCTGAACAGTGAAGAGGACAGGGAAGAACAGGAACGGAAATATCTATATCAGATTGCAAATGCCCTTCCTGGTTTTCTGGAGGAACAGGGATTCAGTGCGGAACCGGCTATGGGGATTAAGGAGAGTACATCCCCGCTTTTGAACGAGTCGGTGAAACCATATTACAGAGATTATATCTGCAGCAGCAGCCTGAATAATTATCAGTCTCTTCATATCACCTTCTATGATAACAGCTCCAGGTGTTATATGGAGGTACAGCTCAGGACAAAAATGATGGATGATGTGGCAGAGATCGGTACGGCGAATCATATTGGATATGAGAAAGAGCAGGAGCATGACAGGGCAAGGAGAGACGCAGTCCCGGAGGGTGAATGTCAGTATTTTGATGAGGCCTATGAGAGAGGAATGAAACTGCTGAATCTGGATCTTGCAGAACTGGATGTGAATATGTTCTCTGCGGTTAATAACAGTCTGATCAATGATGGATGTGGACTTTACCGGGGACGTCTGATCCTGCCGTATGAGCACTTGTCCAGATTTCAGAATGATCTGATCGATTAGAGAAGAATCGCAGAAAAAGTGATGAAAATACAGTTTGAATTTGCAATACGAAGCAGAATATAGTATGATATGATTCAGGGCTTTAAAGTGTAGTGCTTTAAAGTCCTGAGATTTTGAAAGGATATTTATACTATGATAGTTAATTTGATAGAACGGATATATGGCTTTTTGTGGGGAGATTTGTTACAGATACCGCTTCCGGGCGGCGGAAGTGTCGGGATCTCATTGCTGATCATCCTGCTGATCCCGGCGGGAATCTACTTTACGATCCGCACAAGGGGACTTCCCATCCGCCTGTTCCCGGATATGGTGGTGGCATTGACCGGTAAAAAGGATGATAAGAACAGTCTGTCTACTTTCCAGACATTGATCGTATCAACGGCAACCCGTGTCGGTATGGGTAATCTGGTAGGTGTGGTTGCGGCAGTATCGGCCGGAGGCGCAGGAGCTGTCTTCTGGATGTGGGTGACGGCACTGATCGGATCGTCAACTGCATTCATAGAGGCAACGCTTGCACAGATTCATAAAGAAAGAGATCCCCTGTATGGTGGATTCCGCGGAGGTCCGGCATATTATATCCATGATTATATAGAAGGCAGGACAGGAAAAAAGAAAAAACATGTATTGGTATCGGTGTTATTTGCTGTCTCCGGACTGATCTGCTGGTGTGGGATCAGCCAGGTGATCAGTAATTCGGTAGCCGCTTCTTTTGAAAATGCATTTTCGATTCCACCGCTTTACACGACGATTGTGCTGGTAATCCTTGCGGCTGTCATTGTACTTCGTAAAAATGCCACAGTGAAAGTGCTGGATCTGATGGTTCCGTTTATGGCGGTATGTTATTTCTTTATTACAATCTTCATCATCGTAACGAATATCGGAAGTCTTCCTGGAGTATTTGTAAGGATTATCCAGGAGGCATTTGGAGCCCGTCAGGTAGTAGCGGGTGGATTCGGAGCAGTGTTGATGAATGGAGTAAAGCGCGGACTGTTTTCAAATGAAGCCGGATCCGGTTCCGCACCATGTGCGGCAGCGGCAGCAGAATGTGACAAACCGGTAAAGGCAGGATTTACACAGGCACTTGGGGTATTTATAGATACGATTGTGATCTGCAGCTGTACGGCCATGATCATGCTTCTGGCACCGGAAAAACTGGTGGCAGGAAAAGAAGGAATGGATCTTTTACAGACAGCGATGAAGTATCATCTGGGAGAATTTGGAGTGATCTTCATTGCAGTAACTTTATTCCTGTTCAGTTTCTCGACATTCCTGGGAATCCTCTTCTATGCAAGAAGTAATGTGGCTTATCTGTTTGGTGATAAATGGTGTTGGCAGACAGCATATAAAGTGCTCGCACTTGTGATGCTGTTCATCGGTGGAATTGCAACCTATACATTTGTATGGGATCTGGGAGATGTCGGAATCGGGCTGATGACCATTTTCAATATCGGAGCACTGTATCTGATGGGTGGACAGGCACTGGATGAATTGAAAGTGTATGAAGCGTCAAAAAAGAATAAGAAATCATGATAAAGATTAAAAAAGAGCAGCAGATATACCGTTGAAATAAAAATGCGGCATATCATAGTGCTCTTTTTTATTATCGTTTATCTGTCATAATATTTGCCATATCTGCAGGCAGCGGAGCTGTAAATGACATCCATTCTCCGGTAATCGGATGGGCAAATTCCATATGATGGGAATGCAGTGCCTGTCTGCTCATGTGTTCCATATCCGGGTTATACAAGTAATCTCCAATCAGTGGGAACCCCAGATATTTCATATGGATGCGGATCTGATGTGTCCGGCCGGTCTCAAGCTTCAGAGAGACCAGACTGTGTCCGTTGGCTTCTTTTACAAGTCGGTAATGTGTGATGGCTTCTTCACCGTGTTCAAAATCAACCGTGCGTTCGATGATGGTGCCTTCTTTTCTGGCAAGCGGAGCACAGATGGTTCCGGCCGCAGGTGTGACACTGCCCTTTACTATGGCAAGATATTCCCGGTGCACTTCGCGGTTCTTGGTCATAGTAGAAAGAATACTTCCGCTGATCAGATGTTTGGATACAACAGTCAGACCGGAAGTGTCCCGGTCCAGACGGTTACAGCAACGGAAGATGAAAGGTTTTCCCTGTTCCTGATAATACCATGCGAGCGCATTGGCAAGGGAATTATAATAATTGTTCATGGACGGATGAATCGGCATACCGGCAGGTTTGTTGATTACGATGATGTCCTCGTCTTCATAAATGATGTCCAGTGGAATCTCAACCGGCGGGATCTTTTCGGAATTTTTTGTCTCGCAGATGATAACCTGAAGGATATCTCCGGCAGTCAGTATCTGGCGCATATAATAATGTACGCCATTGACAAGAATACTTTTGGGCATGCGTTTGATTTTAGCAAGATTCTGTCCGGAATACCCTCTGCGTCTTAAAAACTGTTCGATGCGCAGTCCACTGTCTTTTTCTGTAATTGTATATTGTATCGTACGGTTCATTGCAATTCTCCTGTGATATAGCGTATAATGATAATACATATGATTGTAGATATCTATCATATCATAATCCATGTAAGAAAATAAAGGCAGAATATATAAGAAAGGCTGAAGTGGATGATATGTAAGGGAAAGGAGAAAAGTGTGACAGGACTCAGTACATTATGTTATATCGAAAAAGACGGAAAATATCTGATGCTTCACCGTACGGTAAAGAAGAATGATGTAAATAAGGACAAATGGATTGGTGTCGGCGGACATTTTGAGGCAGATGAAAGTCCGGAAGAATGCATTTTAAGAGAAGTAAAAGAAGAGACAGGATATACATTGACGTCCTATCGGTTCTGTGGAATCGTTACATTTGTATCTGGAAATGGTGTGACGGAATACATGCATTTATTCACTGCAGATGGATTCGAAGGAGAACCGATTGCATGTGACGAAGGTGAACTGGAATGGGTGGATATCGATAAGATTGAATCTTTACACATCTGGGAAGGGGACAAGATCTTCCTCCGGTTGCTCGCTGAGAAAGTACCGTTCTTTTCGCTGAAGCTGGTCTATGACGGACATGACGGTCTGATATCGGCGGTGTTGAACGGGAAAGAGATAAAAAAATAAAGAAAGGGAAGAATCGGAACATGCAGAAAAATACAGAACAGATGAAATTGGAAAATGATCAGATTGAAGTTATCGTGAATTATCACGGAGCGGAACTCCGGTCATTGAGGAAGAAAGCAACAGATCAGGAATACCTCTGGAATGCAGATGCGAAATACTGGGGACGTACATCACCGGTATTATTTCCATTTGTAGGAGGAGTAAAGAATAAAGTTTACAGATATGAGGGGAAAGAATATCCGATGAATCAGCATGGATTTGCCAGAGACATGGAGTTTTCACTGGTAAGCCAGAGCGCAGATGAAGTATGGTTTGAACTGGAAGATACAGAAGAGACATATAAAGTATATCCATTTCACTTTCATCTGGAGATAGGATATAGACTGGAAGATGCTTCGGTCAGTGTGATGTGGAAAGTTAAGAATATAAATGATAAGGAGATGCATTTTGCAATTGGTGCACATCCTGCATTCTTCTGTCCGCTTCATGAAGGTGAGAAACAGTCTGAGTATTGTCTGGGATTCCGTAATGGACAGGGAAAAGTACCGGAAGCATTGGTGAATACCGTATTTGGAGAAGGTGGTGTCGTTACGACGCAGAAAAAAGAATATAAGCTGACAGACGGATGCCTTCCGATGGATGAACATCTCTTTGACGGAGATGCACTGGTGATCGAAGACCACCAGATTCAGAAAGTAGTACTAATGGATCCACAGAAGAAGGAATATCTGGCAGTGGAGTTTGATGCACCGTTAGTCGGAATCTGGTCACCGCCGAAAAAACAGGCACCGTTTGTATGTATTGAACCATGGTATGGACGCTGTGACAGTGAGATATTTGAGGGAGAATTAAAAGACAGAGACTGGGAAAATACACTGGCAGCAGGAGAGGAATTTGAGGCATCCTATAGAATCGTTGTTGAATAATTTTTTCAGAATATTTTATAGAATATATATGGATAACTTTGGGGAATCGGTTATAATAAGCATGTAGTTACATGATAACAGTCATTACGAAAGAGAGGAAATAGATATGGCAATTGTACATTTGTCAAAAGACAACTTTAAGGAAGAAGTATTAGAATCAAAAGTGCCGGTACTGGTAGACTTCTGGGCAACGTGGTGCGGACCATGCCAGACAATGGGACCGCTGGTGGAAGAGATTGCAGAAGAGCGCGCAGATATCAAAGTATGCAAGCTTGATGTAGATCAGGAACCGGAACTTGCAAGACAGTACCGTGTAATGTCTATCCCGACATTCCTTGTGTTTAAAGAAGGAGAAGTTGTAAAGAGAGACATGGGTGTGATGTCTAAAGAAGAAGTTGAAGGACTTATTGGATAATCTATAAAGCGGTTTCACCGGATGGTGAAGCCGCTTTGTGTATACAAAAGTATTAAAGTCCGAGTACGTCCTTAATAGAATAGAATCCAGGAGCTTTCCCGTCAAGATAAGCTGCACAGTCACAGGCACCTCTCGCAAAGCATTCCCAGTTATAGGAATGATGTGTGATCTCAAGACGTTCTCCCATGCCGCCGAAGAATACCGTATGGCTGCTTGGAATATTACCTGCACGGAGAGAATGATAGCCGATTGTTCCAGGTTCACGTGGAGATTCTCCCTCGCGTCCGTAGACGGCAATGTTGCTTAATTCTTTGCCGAGAGCATGCGCCATGATTTCACCCATTTCTTTGGAAGTTCCGCTTGGAGCATCTTTCTTCCACTGATCATGCATTTCCAGAATCTCGATATCAATCTCATCTTTTAATGTTGTGGTTACGAGTTCCAGAAGCTTGTTCATGATATTGACAAGCTTAGAAGTATTGGCGGCATAAAGCATTGGGATCTGCTTTCCGGCATCCTCAAATCGTTTCATCTCTTCGGCGGAGAATCCGGTAGAACCGCATACCAGTGCTTTCTTATGTGCGATGGCAAGATCCAGGACCTCCATAGCCATTTCTTTTGTTGAAAAATCAATGATGACGTCACAGGAGTCGATCACACCTGCCAGATCATCTGTTACAGGAACGCCGAGTTCTGATCCTGTCATTGCGACAGTTCCGAGATCCATTCCTATATAATCACGTCCTTTTGGTGCTATCCCGGCGACGAGTTTCATATCATCACGGCTGGCAGCGACCTGTGTGATTAATTTTCCCATTTTCCCTCTGGGTCCGATTACAATAACTTTCATATCCATTCTCCTTTCGCAGTCCGGTTGTATTGTTATAGCGGTATATCCGGAACTGCTATAAACTAAGACCAGTATAACACAGCAATTATCCTGTGGATATGAAGAAATCTGAAAATGGCAGGAAACATTGTATAAATAAAAAAGAATTCAGGAGAAAGATTCATAAGAGTCTGCTCTTGTAGGAAAGGTATGAAAATAGTATACTATGAAAAAGTGATTATGAAAAAAGATAATGGAGGCACGAATGAAAGGAATTATATTTGACGTAGACGGAACTTTGTGGGATTCGACAAGGGAAGTTGCGGTTGCATGGAATAAAGTATTGCAGGATGAGATGGAAGGCCACGAGATTTTAACCGCAGAAGGGCTGCAGAAAGAATTTGGAAAGCCGATGGATGCGATTGCAGAAAGTCTCTTCCCGGAAATGTCGGAAAAAGACAGGATGGAACTTCTAGGTAAGATGATGGCATATGAAAATGAACTGGTAGCGGTTGGTCCATGTGTGATCTACAATGGTGTACCGGAGACAATCAAAGCACTGAGTAAAAAATATTCACTGTATATAGTTAGTAACTGTCAGGATGGATATATCGAAGCGTTTCTTAAGAATTCCGGACTGGGCGGGTATTTCAAAGATTTTACATGTCCGGCTTATACAGGCAGGTTAAAGGGTGAAAATATCCGTATCATTATGGAAAGAAACGGACTGGATGAAGCAGTGTATGTAGGAGACACCCAGGGGGATGCCAATGCATGTAAGGAAGCAGAAGTACCGATGATCTTTGCGTCATATGGGTTTGGAGAAGTGGAAGGAGAATATCCGTCGATCCGTGCATTTACAGAACTGCAGAATATAGATTTTGACAGACTATAATCAGAAAAATATTGCATTTTATATGCAAAAATACTATAATTCTCTTATATTATTTCGTTGAAAAAATACTAGAAAAGCAGAGGTATAGATTATGAAAAAAAGAGTTGTAGTTGCATTAGGACACAGAGCACTTGGTACGACATTACCAGAACAGAAAGAAGCAGTTAAGAAGACCGCAAAAGTAATCGGTGATCTGATTGAAAAGGGATATCAGGTTGCGGTCACACACAGTAATGCGCCACAGGTCGGTATGATCCATACTGCAATGAATGAATTCGCAAAAGAGCATGAAGATTACACGGCAGCCCCAATGTCGGTATGTTCTGCCATGAGTCAGGGATATATCGGATATGACCTTCAGAATGCAATCCGCGAAGAATTAATGGATCGTGGAATCTACAGAACAGTCAGCACGATCCTGACACAAGTGATCGTTGATCCGTACGATGAAGCATTTTATACACCGACCAAGGTACTTGGACGTTATATGGATGTAGAAGAAGCAAGTGCAGAACGCAAGAAGGGAAACTATGTTGTAGAAGAACCTGGTAAAGGATTCCGCCGTATCGTTGCAGCTCCGAATCCGGTCAGCATCGTAGAGATTGATGCGATCAAAGCATTGCTGGATGCAGATCAGGTTGTCATTGCATGCGGTGGAGGCGGAATTCCGGTATTAGAGCAGGATCACCGTCTGAAAGGTGCAAGTGCAGTAATCGAAAAAGATCTGACAGCCGGAAAGATGGCAGAAGAGACAGATGCGGATTCACTCATCATTCTTACAAGTGTTGAAAAAGTTAAGATCAACATGGACAGACCGGAGGAAGAAGAACTGAGAGAGATCAGTGTTGATCAGGCAAAAGCCTATATGGAAGAAGGACATTTCGGAAAATATAACATGTATCCGAAGTTCAGAGCAGCTGTAGAATTTCTTGAAAAGAGAGAAGGAAGAAGTGCACTGATCACATCTTTTGATAAGCTGGATGAAGCACTCAAAGGAAAGACAGGTACACTGATCAGATAAAAAGTTACAAGATCAGAAGAATCGGCTGCCTTCAAAAGCAGGATAAAAACCTGCACAGACATAGTGAAAGCTGTGAATGTGCGGGTTTTTTTGTATTTTAACAGACAATCAGAATAAGGAGCAGGTGCATATAGTATAAGGAACAGGAACTTTACAATGTGGATAAGTTATGCTGTGTCCGACAGGGAGGTGGAAAACAGATGTCCAAAATCCGGCTGTGCGAACTGTCCAAAAAAGAAGTGATCAATTGCTGCGACTGCAAGAAGCTTGGATATATCGATGACCTGATCATTGATGACTGCAAAGGCTGTATTGAAGCACTTGTAGTCCCGGAAGGTGGGAAATGGTGTAACTTTTTTGGAGATGGAACAGAGTATATCATACCATTTTCCTGCATCAAAAGAATCGGCCCTGATTTAATTCTGGTAGAGATACATGAGGAAAAATAACAAAAAATAGGGCGGAAATGTGTTTGACTTCTCTTTTTGAAAAAGATATACTGTATTTGAACTGCTATAAAGAACAGAAAGGAACGAATCAGATGAAATGCCCATATTGTAATAATCCGGATACAAGAGTGATTGATTCCAGACCGGCGGAAGACGGAAGCTGTATCAGACGCCGCCGTTCTTGTGATATATGTGGGAAACGTTTTACTACATATGAAAAAGTAGAGACAATTCCGCTGACAGTAATAAAGAAGGACAATACCAGAGAACAGTATGACCGCCGGAAAGTAGAGAACGGCGTGGTTCGTGCCTGTTATAAACGACCTGTTGCAACGGCAGATATCCAGAAAGTTGTCGACAGAATAGAAACAAAAGTATTTAGTATGGAAGAAAAAGAGATTCCGAGCAGTGCGATCGGTGAGGCTGTTATGGATGAATTAAAAATACTCGATGAGGTTGCTTATGTTCGTTTCGCATCCGTTTACAGAGAATTTAAGGATGTCAGTACATTTATGGACGAATTAAAAAAGATATTAAAATAAATTCGATATGGAATGGGAATGCAGAATCTGTCAGAATGAATAATGAATATTGGATGAAGAAGGAATTGCTTATAAAGCAATAAAGTGATAAAATATAAGGGAGAAGCAAAAGTATTTGCTTCTCCCTTTTTCAAAAGAGAATCAGATTTGTTATAAATAGATGTGTATTTAAAATAGCTTGTTAGAATAGATTGGGTGAAATAATATGAGAACATATAAGTTAACTATTTCCTATGACGGAAGCAGGTATCAGGGATGGCAGAGACAGGCCACAACAGACAATACGATACAGTATATTCTGGAGTGGAGTATTGGTAAATTAGTCGGATACCGTGTGCATATAGATGGATCAGGAAGAACAGATGCAGGTGTACATGCGCGTGGACAGGTCGCAAGTGTGAAACTGTCTAAGTTGTACGATACGAAAGAACTGAAAGATTCGCTGAATAGATATCTTCCGGAAGATATCCGTATTGTGAAAGTAGAACTGGCAAAGAATGGATTCCATGCGCGCAAAAGTGCGAAAGGTAAGAAATATGAATATTACATCGACTGCCGTGAAAAGCCGGATGTATTTTCAAGAAGATATTGTTATCATTATCCAGAAAAACTGGATATCGAAGCAATGCGTGATGCGACCAGATATCTGATCGGACCGAAGAACTTTACCAGCTTTACAGATGACAAGGAATGTAAAGATCCGGTTCGGAAGATTACGAATATTAAGATCGTCAGGAGCGGGGAAAAGGTAAGAATTACTTATTATGGTACCGGTTTCCTATATCACATGGTAAGAATCCTGACGGGAACGCTTCTGGAGATAGGTGCAGGCAAGAGGGATGCGTCCATGCTTCCGGTCGTAATTGCGGCAGAGGACAGAAGCCTTGCAGGATTTTTGGCTCCGGCAAGGGGATTATTCTTAAGAAAAGTATATTATTAAGAATAGAATAAAACAGATGAGATATATGTCAGAAAAAGTAAAAGTACTGTCCGCAAAAAAAGGACAGGAAAAAGCCGGGAGGAATATATGAAGTTTATATCGTGGAACGTCAATGGAATCCGTGCGTGTGTACAGAAGGGATTTATGGATGTTTTTAATGAATTAGATGCAGATATTTTCTGTATTCAGGAATCAAAGATGCAGGCAGGACAGTTAGAACTGGATATGCCCGGATATCATCAGTATTGGAATTATGCAGAGAAGAAGGGATATTCGGGTACCGGGATTTTTACAAAGAAAGAACCGGTATCAGTAAGTTATGGTCTGGGAATCGAAGAACATGACAAAGAGGGCCGGGTGATCACGCTGGAATTTGAGGAATTCTATTTCATTACCGTGTATACACCGAATTCACAGAGTGAGCTTGCAAGACTGGATTACAGAATGCAGTGGGAAGATGCATTCCTTACTTATCTAAAAGAATTGGAAAAGAAGAAACCGGTCATTTTTTGCGGGGATTTAAATGTAGCACACAAAGAAATAGACTTGAAGAACCCAAAGACAAACCGTAAAAATGCAGGATTCACAGATGAAGAACGTGGGAAATTTACAGATCTTTTAAATGCGGGATTTATTGATACGTTCCGCTACTTCTATCCGGAAAAGGAAGGAATATACTCATGGTGGTCCTACAGATTCAGTGCAAGAAAGAAGAATGCAGGGTGGCGTATTGATTATTTCTGTGTATCAGAGAGCCTGCAGCCACGTTTGAAAGATGCCGTCATTCACACGGAGATCATGGGATCGGATCATTGTCCGGTAGAACTTGATATAGAGTAATCCGACAGTGTTATAATCATATGGAAAATATATGGAGCTGCCGCAAAAGTAGATAAACAATCTGTTTTTGCGGCAGCTCCACATATTTAAAAAGATAAAGAGTTTTATAAAAAGCCTCCGTCAACCCCGATGATCTGTCCGGTCATATATTCCGGAGCATGTACAATATTCCATACCATCTGGGCAATTTCCTTAGGAGTTCCGTAACGTCCGGCAGGAATTTCATCTTCCAGGGCTTTTCGTTCTTCCGGTGTGAGCTGATCGTTCATAGAAGTATCGATGACACCGCATGCAATTGCATTCACCTGGACATTACTTGGTGCGAGTTCTTTCGCCAGAGCTTTTGTGAATCCGTTGATACCGGATTTGGATGCGGAGTATGCAACTTCGCAGGAAGCACCCGAGAGACCCCACATTGAAGAAATGTTGATGATCTTACCGGAACGCTTTGATACCATCGGAGGGATGGCCTGCCGGCAACAATAAAATACAGAAGAAAGATTGGTCTGAATAATATGATTCCAGTCTTCATCTGTCATATCGGATAAGAGATTGATATGAGAAATTCCGGCATTGTTCACAAGAACATCAAGGTGTGAACAGTCATGATAGATACGGTTATATATGGCTCTTACATGGTCAGGATTGCCGACATCCCCGACAACGATCGTGCAAGGTGTGTGGTATTTTTTGCGGATATAGGCGCGGAGCTTTTTCAGTTCATCTACAGAAGAAGAACAATTTAAAAATGTGTGATATCCGCGCGATGCAAATTGTAAAGCAATGCTTTTCCCGATACCCCGGGAAGCCCCTGTGATTAAAATAGTCTTTTGTTCCATAATTTTTCTCCCCTGATCAATTAACTTTTCTTCTATTATATACTGAAATCATTGTCATTTAAAGTGTTAGGTGATATTATTTATATAACAATAACCAGTCGGACCGTAGAAGATTGGTTCCAAAAGCCAGACGTGATAAAAGAGAGGTACCATTATGATTAATAAGGCAATTGAATTTGCCACGAAAGCACATGCAGGACAGTTCAGGAAAGGGACAAGCAGACCATATATTGTGCATCCGATCGAAGTGGGAGATATTGTCTCAACGATGACAAAGGACGAGGAGATTATCAGTGCAGCGGTTCTTCATGATACAATAGAAGATTGTGCAGGAGTATCAAGAGAGCTTCTGACAGAAGAATTTTCAGAACGGGTAGCGGGAATTGTGGCACAGGAAAGCGAAGACAAATCCAAGACATGGATGGAACGGAAATCAGCAACGATCGAGCATATCCGTACTGCACCAAAAGAAGTGCAGATGGTAGGACTTGCAGACAAACTTTCGAATATGAGGGATATTGACAGAGATTATCCGGTATACGGAGAAGAATTGTGGAACCGTTTCAGAATGAAGGAAAAAGGGATTATCGGCTGGTATTATATTGGGATCCGGGATGCATTGAAGGAGTCGTTTGAAGGTGTAGAGGCTTATGAAGAATATACCAGACTGGTGAATAAGATTTTTGAACAGGAATGAATCATAAAGACAGATCATATAGCAGAAGATATCCAGGGTGTTGTGCAAAAGCAGTACCCTGATTCTTATTTACGCGAACAACGAGCAGAGCGCGTTTCTAATAGTTTAGGAGAAGATGAGATGGCTGATGTAAGAAAACACATGATATTTCACGGAAGAGTGCAGGGAGTAGGTTTTCGTTATACTGCCAAATATCTGGCAAGATCAATGAATCTGACCGGATGGGTGAAAAATGAATATGACGGAACCGTAGTGATGGAAGTACAGGGAAGAGAAGCAATGATCTTCGAACTGATGAAAGGACTGAACAGGAATCAGTTTATCCAGATCGACTGGATCGATACAGAAGAGAAGGAAACAGAAACGGAAAGCAGTTTTGAAGTGAAATATTAAGTTTACAGGACGGGAAAAGTGATTCGGTATATACACTTGAAAGATACATATGTTATACTGGAAGTATTCAAGATGAGGGTGGACAAGGAGAAGAAAAATGACGATAGAAACTGAAAATCAAAAGAGCGTAAAAGGAAGAATTGTAGCTGCGGCGTGGCAGCTGTTCTATGAAAAAGGATATAATGGAACAACGGTGGATGATATCATTGATCTGTCCGGAACATCCAAGGGTTCCTTCTATTATTACTTTAATACAAAGGACGAGCTTTTGAATACATTGTCTATGATCCTGGATGATAATTATGAAATATTGAAAGAGAAAATGGATCCGGATATGAACAGTTATGATAAGTTACTGTATCTGAATTATGAAGCACATTCTATGATAGAAGAAAAGATCAACATTGATCTTCTGGCATCTCTGTATTCTACACAGCTTGTGGCACAGGGACACAGATCATTGCTGGATCAGAACCGGACATATTATAAGCTGATCAGCAGTGTGATCGATGAAGGACAAAAGCGTGGCGAGATATCGGATGAAGTCTCGGTGAGCGATCTGGTCAGATATTATTCCATGTGCGAAAGGGCGCTGGTTTCGGACTGGTGTCTGAATAAGGGAGAGTATTCACTGAGAGAGTATTCGAAAAAATGTATGCCGGTCATGCTGGAACATTTTAAAAGATAAAACGATAATAAATACACAGAACCTGCCAATGGCAGGTTCTTGTTCTGTAGATCAATGCATTTTCAAAGCAGTGTTGCGTCCGGTACCGAAATGATCATTTTTCAGTATTTCAAACGACTTTTCATAATCTCCTTTCCGCATATATGCAACCATTTTCTTGAGATTTTCATTTGTCTTTGGAATTCTCATTCCGTTACGGATGGAGTATTGTCCGATACGGATGAGTTCAGATAGATTATTTTCATAGATCCGGTTGATCCGTTCATTATCCAGAATACTGATAATCTCCATATGCATTGCGGTATCCGCAATTTCCCATTCGTACAGATCACCGGCAACGGCGCACATGCGCACGATCTTTTCCTCTATGCGGTAAGAATATTCCTCATACCGGCCTGACGTAAAGATAAGGTGAAAAGCCGGGCCCTCTAATAATTCTCTTAACTGATAGATTTCATTGATATCTTTCTCTGTAATTTCTTTCACCGTCATAGATTTATAATAATCAGAAACGATCAGCCCTTCGACCTGCAGCATCTGGATCGCAGTACGGACCGGGCTGCGGCTCATCCCCAGTTCTTTGGTGAGCATGGCTTCGGTGAGAACCATGCCCGGAGGATAGGTAAGATTCATAATATTTTCTTTGATTGTCTCATAAGCCTGTGTGGCAAGAGACGGACTCTTTTCTGCCATGTCGGATTCCCCCTTTTGGTATACGTCCCAGAAAAAATGGATGTGGAGATAAAAGTATACATCTTTTATATTTGTATACAAATTATAACGTGTTTTTAAAGAAAATTCAAGGTTATGTGTTGACTTTTTTGAAAAGGAGTGTTATAGTCACAGTAGAAATGATTTGTATACAAATTAAAAAAACGTATACAAATAGCACATGAAGAATATCCATTACAAATCATAAATCATCATTCATGCGCTGGAACAATTAATAAGACAATATCATATTGGAAAAGGAAGGTAATTAAGGATGAAATTAGGATTTATTGGTACAGGTAACATGGCATCAGCAATCATGGGTGGAATTATTAAGAATAATGTAATTCCGGCAGAAGAGATCATCGGAGCAGATCTTTTTGCACCTGGAAGAGAAAGAGCGCAGAAAGAATATGGAATCAATGTAACAGCAGATAATAAAGAAGTTGCTTCAAAAGCAGAGACAATTATCCTCTCTGTAAAACCTCAGTTCTATGCAAGCGTAATTGCAGATATCAAAGATGTAGTAACAGATAACCAGATTATCATTACAATTGCACCAGGTAAGACACTTGCATGGCTTGCAGAACAGTTTGGAAAAGAAGTAAAGATTGTCCGTACAATGCCTAACACACCGGCTATGGTTGGAGCAGGTATGACAGCCGTTTGCCCGAATGAGCACCTTACAGAAGATGAGATCGCATATGTAAAGAGTCTTCTGGAAAGCTTCAGCCGCGCAGAGATTGTTCCGGAGCGTCTGATGGATGTTGTGACAGCAGTAAGCGGAAGCTCACCGGCATATGTATTCATGCTGATCGAAGCTATGGCAGACGCAGCAGTTTCAGGCGGAATGCCAAGAAAACAGGCTTATCAGTTTGCTGCACAGGCAGTTCTCGGAAGCGCAAAGATGGTTCTGGATACAGGAAAACATCCTGGAGAATTAAAAGATATGGTTTGCTCACCGGCAGGAACAACAATTGAAGCTGTTCGTACATTAGAAGAACTTGGATTCAGAAGTTCTATCATCGAAGCAATGAAAGTCTGCGAAGAGATGTCCAGAAGTTTGTAATCAATATATTTAAATAATAAAAATATCTATACGGAGCAGGAATTACAGAGAAGTTGTAGTTCCTGCTTTTTGTGTTGTCTATTCGTATTTGGGAAGAATTGTGTTAGAATAACATTTAGAAGAAAACAGGACAGGTGAATAAAAGATGAAAAAAGAACTGGATTATTTTATGATTGATGGAGAATTTGGCGGAAATCAGGACTGGTTTACCAATATTGTTATGAATGTCGGAGGATGCGGGGCAGCAACGGCCTGCGACAGTTGTATCTATCTCGCAAAATACAAAGGAATGAAAGAACTATATCCATTTGATCTGGAACAGATGGATAAAGAAGCCTATAAAAAATTCAGCCAGCTTATGAAGCCGTATATACGGCCGAGAGTTCAGGGGGTGAAAAAGCCTGAGTGGTACATTGGAGGATTGGAAAAATATATTTCAGACGTGAATAAAAGATGTGGAACAGATTATCAGATCCATATGGAAAAATTCGACGGAACAGGGGATGTAGATGAGGCAGAACGTATTATATGCGGACAGATTGATAAAGAACTTCCGGTTCCGTATCTGATGCTCCGTCATTTGAATACTGAAAAATATAAAGATTTTATCTGGCACTGGTTTCTGGTGGTTGGATATGAAAAAGAGGAGCATGAAACATGGATTGATGTGGCTACTTATGGGGAAAAAGTCCGTTTGAACCTGAAAGATCTGTGGAAAACCGGGTGTGAAGAAAAGGGTGGAATCGTAGTGTATGAGATAAAAGAGCAGAAAAAGAATTAAAAGAATTAAAATGACCAAATTTCATATTTTTTACACATGTTTAAGTTATAATTATTCATAATCGTGAAAAAGTAAAAAAAGGTGGGACAGAAAAAGTGAAAAAGCGAATCATGACTGCAGGAATGTTAGCTATGATACTTGCGGTGGGAATAACAGCGTGCACAAAAGCAGATAACACAACCAAAACAGAGAACACTTCCACTTCGGAATCAGATGGGAAAAAAGAACAGAAGAAATCGGATAACGAAAAAAATGTAATGACTACAGAACAGAAAAAGATCTACGAAAAGATCAAGCTGACTTATAAAGAGGAAGAACAGAAAAAAGTTGCGGAAAAATTAGAGAAAAAGAAAGAGTCACAGGATTATAATCTGAACAATATGCTGATTGAATATAATCCATTCGGAACCAATACACAGTCACTGTATGTATATTTTAAAACGGATGCAGCGGTAAAGGTATCCTACACGATCCATGTAAAAGACGATGGCATTTCTGATTTCAGCAGAGATGTATATCAGGATGAGGAGTATCAGACAGAACATGAATTTCAGGTGATTGGCCTGATTCCGGATACGGAGAATACAATTACCTTTTATGTGACAAATGAAGATGGGTCTACAAATACAAAGGAAATCGTATACGAAATGGGAAGCCTGTACGGAGAGGAAAAGGTACAGCTTGATACCGATATAAAACAGAGTGCGGATCAGCTGGAAGACGGACTTTATGTGATATTAGGTAATGACAGCAGTTCTATGGATTTCATGTATTATTATGATAACAGCGGAGTGCTAAGAGGTGAGGTGCCGCTTCTGGGTTACAGAAGCCACAGGCTGCTTTTTGATGATAACTTCATGTATTACAGTATTTCTGAGAAGAGGATGGCACAGGTGAACCGTCTCGGACAGGTGACAAAGGTGTATAATCTTGGTGATTACAGTCTGCATCATGATTATGTGTTTGATGAAAATGGCAATATGCTGATCCTGGCAACGGATACCACACGGGACAGTGTGGAGGATATCGTGTTGAAGCTGGATGTGAATTCAGGTGAAGTGACAGAGGTACTGGATCTGGGAGACCTGTTTGGTGATTATAAGAAGACCTGTGTGAAGAATTCCTCGGATGAGCTGGACTGGATGCATATCAATACGATCCAGTACATGGGAAATGGATCAGTGCTGTTAAGCTCCAGAGAGACGTCTACGATCATTAAAGTAGACAACCTTTATGATGAACCGTCGATTGCTTACATGATCGGTGAGAAGGATTTCTGGGAAGATACATCCTACGTAAGTTGTGTACTGAATAAAAAAGGCGATTTTATAATTCAGGGCGGTCAGCATACGATTACATATGAGACGGATGAAAGCCTTGCAGACGGGCAGTATTATCTGTATATGTTTAATAATAATATCGGAATCAGCGAGACAAGACCGGATTATGACTGGTCTTCCATCGGACTTAAGACCAGTTCGGCAGTGGACGGAAAGAATTCCAAATATTATAAATATCTGGTAGACGAAAATGAAGGAACATTTGAACTTGTGGATTCATTTAAGGTTCCATATTCCGGATACGTCAGCAGCGCTCAGGATATTGGGGATAACGTGCTTGTAGATTCCGGACTGAAAGGAACGTTTACGGAATATGATGCAGATCATAAGGCAATCGCAACATATAAGATGGATTGTGAAGAATTCATTTACCGTGTATTCAAGTATAATTTTGAAGGATATTATTTTGGAAAAAGTGAATAATCCATAAAAATCATATGGAAGTCTTTACGGATAACGATTTATCCGCTAAAATGAAAGCGTCGGTTTTTGCCGGCGCTTTTTAAAAAAGTAGTTAAATTAAGAAAGAAAAGGGGAAAATAGAATGGCAAATCCAATCGTTACAATTGAGATGGAAAACGGAGATATTATGAAAGCAGAACTGTATCCGGAAGTTGCACCGAATACAGTAAATAATTTCGTTTCCCTGGTGAAAAAAGGGTATTATGACGGACTGATCTTCCACCGTGTTATTAATGGATTCATGATCCAGGGCGGATGCCCGGACGGAACCGGAATGGGCGGTCCGGGATATTCGATCAAAGGGGAGTTTGCTCAGAATGGTTTTGCAAATGAACTTGCACATACAGAAGGAGTGCTTTCTATGGCAAGGGCAATGCATCCGGATTCAGCAGGTTCACAGTTCTTTATCATGCATAAAGCAGCACCACATCTGGATGGCTCATATGCTGCATTTGGTAAGATCATCGAAGGCATGGATATTGTGAATAAGATCGCTGAGACAGATACAGATTACAGCGACAGACCACTGGATGAACAGAAGATGAAGAAGGTAACTGTTGATACAATGGGAACAGAGTATCCGGAACCGGAGAAAGCATAAAACGGCGGCAGATAGTAACCGTACAGGTATAAGATGGCAGAATCATAGCAATCAGGCATACAGCGATCAGATACGTCTGATCGCTGTATGTAAATTTCCAACACATATGACGCGGAGGAAAACGACAGATGGAAATGATCCAGACAGAAAAATTGGTATATGAATATGAAAAACGTGATGAAGAAGGCAATGTGATTGGAACATCGCGTGCTATTGATGAAGTAAATATTGAAGCAAAAGAAGGACAGTTTATAGCAATTCTCGGACATAATGGTTCCGGAAAATCAACTCTTGCCAAGCATCTGAATGCAATTCTGATGCCAACAGAAGGTTCCGTATGGGTAGATGGAAAGAATACGAGTAATCCGGATGAACTTTGGAATGTAAGACAGTCGGCGGGAATGGTATTTCAGAATCCGGACAATCAGATCATTGGCACTGTAGTAGAAGAAGATGTGGGGTTTGGTCCGGAGAACCTGGGCGTTCCGACGGATGAGATCTGGCAGCGGGTGGAAGAAAGTCTGAAAGCTGTTGGGATGATCGAATACCGGCATCATTCTCCGAATAAGCTTTCCGGAGGACAAAAACAGAGAGTAGCAATCGCCGGTGTCGTGGCAATGGAACCGAAATGCATCGTTATGGATGAGCCGACTGCAATGCTTGACCCGGTTGGAAGGAGAGAAGTCTTAAAGACGGTTCATAAACTCAGAAAGCAGAAGAAGGTCACTGTGATACTGATCACACATTATATGGAAGAAGTAGTAGATGCAGATAAGATATTCGTGATGGATCACGGAAAAGTCGTGATGGAAGGCTCACCGAAAGAGATATTCTCCAAAGTAGATGAATTAAAGAGTTACCGGCTGGATGTGCCGCAAGTGACGATTCTGGCAGATGAACTCAGAAAATGCGGACTGGATATTCCGAAAGGGATTCTGAGAAAAGAAGAACTGGTAGAGGCAGTGGAACGTTTGACAAGTGAAAATGGTGAGAAGAAATGACAGACATTGCAATTAAGATAGAACATTTGAATTATATATACAGTCCCGGGACTGCATATGAAAAACATGCACTCAGAGACATTTGTCTGGAAATCCCACATGGAGAATTTGTGGGGATCATCGGGCATACTGGATCAGGAAAGTCGACACTGATCCAACATCTGAACGGCCTGGTAAAGGCAACAGATGGTGCATTATATTATAATGGAGAAAACATTTACCAAAATGGGTATGATATGCGTGCACTCCGTAATCAGGTCGGACTGGTATTTCAGAATCCGGAGTACCAGTTGTTCGAGATCGATGTACTGACAGATGTGTGTTTTGGTCCGAAGAATCAGGGACTGAGCAAAGAAGAGTGTGAAAAGCGTGCGCTGGAGGCATTGAAACTGGTAGGGTTAAAAGAAAAATATTATAAATCTTCTCCATTTGAGCTCTCGGGCGGACAGAAACGAAGAGTAGCGATTGCCGGAGTTCTGGCAATGCATCCCAAGGTCCTGGTTCTTGATGAGCCGACGGCGGGGCTTGATCCGAAGGGAAGAGATGATATTCTGGATCAGATCGCATATCTTCATAAGCAGAGCGATATGACAGTGATTCTGGTGTCGCATAGCATGGAAGACATTGCGAGATATGCGGATCGGATCGTTGTGATGAACAAGGGGGCAGTGATGTATAATGGCACACCGAAAGAGGTGTTTGCGCATTATCAGGAGTTGGAGAAGATTGGCCTTGCAGCTCCGCAGGTAACATATATCATGCACGATCTGAAAGAAAAAGGTTTACCAGTAAAGGTAAATGTGACGACTGTGAAAGAAGCAACAGATGAGATTATGCGGGCACTGGAGAAGAAGATATGATAAGAGATATAACAATCGGACAATATTATCCGGCAAAGAGTGTGTTACACAGATTGGATCCAAGAGTAAAGCTGGTGGGAACGCTGCTCTACCTGATCTCACTGTTTTTATTCAACAGTATTCCGGGATACGTGATGACGACGTTGTTTCTGATCCTTGTTATCAGGATATCAAAAGTACCGTTTTCTTTTATTGTAAGAGGGTTAAAACCGGTCATCATGCTTTTGATGATCACGGTGTTGTTCAACTTATTTCTGACGAGGGATGGAGCAGTGTTGTTCCATGCATGGATTTTCACGATCACAGAAGGCGGTCTCAGGACAGCGGTATATATGGCAATCCGGCTGATCTATTTGATCATCGGTTCGTCACTTATGACATTTACAACGACCCCGAATGAACTGACAGATGGAATTGAAGAATTACTCGGACCACTGAACAAGATTCGTGTTCCAGTACATGAGATTGCAATGATCATGTCAATCGCACTCCGCTTCATCCCAATCCTTCTGGAAGAGACGGATAAGATCATGAAAGCGCAGATCGCAAGAGGTGCCGATCTGGAAAGCGGGAATATGATCCAGAAAGCAAAGAGTATGATTCCGATTTTGGTTCCTTTGTTTGTGTCTGCGTTCCGGAGAGCGAATGATCTGGCGATGGCAATGGAGGCAAGATGTTACCATGGTGGTGAGGGACGTACGAAGATGAAGCCGTTAAAATACTGCAGGAAAGACAGAATAGCTTATATTACTGTAATTGCGTATGTGGTTCTCGTTGTTTTAATCGGAAGATTTGTACCACTGCATATATGGATATTTTAGAGGATAAGCGACAGTTATGCATCAGAAAATGGGACGGGGAAAACTCCGTCCCTGATTTATTCCGGGATATGATCACGTGAAAGGAAAGAAAAATATCATGAGAAGAATCAGAATCTTTGTAGCATATGACGGGACGAATTACTGCGGCTGGCAGATCCAGCCGAATGGAATTACAATAGAAGAAAAACTGAATAAAGCGTTAAACAGACTTACCGGAGAAGACATCCGGGTTATCGGGGCAAGCCGTACGGATTCCGGAGTGCATGCGCTTGGCAATGTGGCAGTATTTGATACAGAATCTCCGATTCCGCCGGAAAGATTTTCCTATGCATTAAATCAGAGGCTTCCGGAAGATATTGTGGTAGTAAAGTCAGATGAAGTGCCGCCTGACTGGCATCCGAGATATCAGGATAATATTTCTAAAACATATGAGTACCATATTTACAATGCACAGATGCCGAATCCATTAAAGACACGATATTGTACATTTGTATCGTTTCCGCTGGATATCGGTGCAATGAGAGAAGGAGCCAAATATCTGATCGGAACGCATGATTTTGTGAGTTTTTGTAATATCCGAACCAATACACACGATACAGTGAGAACAGTATATGATCTGACGATTGAAAAAAAAGATGATGAGATTGTGCTGAGAATCACAGGAAATGGATTTTTGTACAACATGGTCCGCATTATCGCAGGTGTCCTGATCCGGGTCGGCAGAGGGTTCTATACTCCGGAAAAAGTAAAAGAGATTCTGGAAGCCAAAGTCCATACTTCAGAAGGAGCTACAGCATTGCCAAACGGACTGGTATTGGTAAAAATAGATTATAAATAATCAATGAATAGTCGGCATTTTGGACAATATACAGAAAAAAATCGGAATAACATACAAAAATAAAAAAAACCGCCATAAAAAGTCAAGAATATGTTAAAATACATCTGTCCGGCATAAAGTTGAGAAAGCTGGACGGAAGGAGAAAAATTATGGAAATGTTATTGTATCTCGTTCCGGTATTTGGAATCCTTGGACTGCTCTTTGCAGCTTATCTGGCAGCAAGAGTAGGAAGACAGGATGCCGGAAACGACAGAATGAAAGAAATCGCCGCAGCGATCAGTGATGGTGCGCAGGCATTTCTGACAGCAGAGTACAAGATTCTGGTTATTTTCGTTGCGGTATTATTCGTACTTATCGGATTCGGAATCGGTAACTGGATTACTGCTGTATGCTTTGTAGTAGGAGCTTTATTCTCAACGCTTGCAGGTTTCTGCGGGATGAAAGTTGCTACAAAGGCAAATGTAAGAACTGCGAATGCAGCAAAAGAAAAAGGAATGAACAAAGCACTCTCTATTGCATTCTCCGGTGGAGCTGTAATGGGTATGTGTGTAGCCGGTTTTGGTGTATTTGGTGTCAGCATCATTTACATCCTGACTAAAAATGTTGATATTATTACAGGCTTTAGTTTAGGAGCTTCTTCCATTGCCCTGTTTGCACGTGTTGGTGGTGGTATCTACACAAAAGCTGCCGATGTAGGAGCCGATCTTGTTGGTAAGGTAGAAGCAGGTATTCCGGAAGATGATCCGCGTAACCCGGCTGTTATCGCCGATAATGTAGGGGATAACGTAGGTGATGTTGCAGGTATGGGAGCAGACCTTTTTGAGTCTTATGTAGGCGCACTTGTATCGGCACTGACACTTGGAATCGTATATTATAAAGCTGAGGGGGCTATCTTCCCACTCCTGATCGCAGGACTTGGACTTGTAGCTTCTATCCTCGGAACATTTTTTGTAAAGGGTGACGAGAATTCCAATCCACATAAAGCATTAAAGACAGGTTCTTATGTAGCAAGTGTATTGGTACTGATCGTATCTTGTGTATTCAGTAAAGTATTCTTTGGAGATTTTAAAGCAGCGATCGCCATCGTTGCCGGTCTGATCGTAGGACTTCTGATCGGTATCATTACAGAAGTATATACATCCGGAGACTACAAATCAGTGAAGGAAATTGCAGAACAGTCAGAGACAGGATCTGCAACAACCATCATCAGTGGTCTTGCAGTAGGTATGAAGTCTACAGCAATCCCGATCCTTCTGATCTGTGTTGGTATCTTTGTTGCATACCAGACATGCGGACTTTACGGTATCGCACTTGCTGCTGTAGGAATGCTTTCTACAACCGCTATTACAGTAGCTGTAGATGCTTACGGACCAATCGCTGACAATGCCGGTGGTATTGCAGAGATGTCTGAGCTGGATCCACATGTTCGTCAGATCACTGACAAACTGGATGCCGTTGGTAACACAACAGCGGCTATGGGTAAAGGTTTCGCTATCGGATCTGCAGCCCTGACAGCGCTTGCCCTGTTTGTATCTTATGCAGAGGCAGTACATCTGAAGACAATTGATATCCTTGACTCACGTGTAATCATCGGAATGCTGATCGGTGGAATGCTTCCATTCTTATTCTCAGCTATGACAATGTCATCTGTATCAAGAGCAGCATATCAGATGATTGAAGAAGTAAGACGTCAGTTCAAGACAATGCCTGGAATCATGAAAGGTACAGAAAAGCCGGATTATAAATCATGCGTTGCAATCTCAACAACAGCAGCATTAAAAGAGATGCTGGTTCCTGGTGTTATGGCAGTGCTTGCACCACTGGTAGTGGGAATCCTTCTTGGACCTTCCGCACTTGGCGGACTTCTTGCAGGAGCACTCGTAACAGGTGTTATGATGGCAATCTTCATGTCCAATGCAGGTGGAGCATGGGATAATGCTAAGAAATATATCGAAGACGGTAACCACGGTGGAAAAGGAAGTGAAGCTCATAAAGCAGCTGTAGTCGGAGACACTGTTGGTGATCCATTCAAAGATACGTCAGGACCTTCTATTAACATCCTGATCAAATTGATGACAGTTGTATCACTGGTGTTCGCACCATTGTTCCTGTCAATTGGCGGATTGTTATAGGAAGAAGCATAAAAATGAAAAGAGGTATCTGTACCAAAGTGATGTGTACAGATATCTCTTTTCGTTTTATGTATTCGGAAGAATTTTTATGGATGATTTATAGAAAGTTGAGAAAAATAATAGAATTGAGGGACTGGCAACCCCCAGCTGTTTGTGATAATATATGTGTCGGGACTTTTATTAATGTTTGAAAATAGATAGAAAAGAGGCAATAAAGATGACAAAAGTAGATATTATTTCAGGATTCCTCGGAGCAGGAAAAACTACATTTATCAAAAAGCTGCTCAGCGACGTATGGGCAGGAGAGAAACTTGTATTGATTGAAAACGAATTTGGTGAGATCGGTATTGATGGAGGATTCCTGAAAGATGCAGGAATCGAGATTACAGAGATGAACTCAGGATGTATCTGCTGCACCCTGGTAGGTGATTTCAGCAAAGCACTGGTAAAAGTACTGGACGAGTATCATCCGGATCGTGTTATCATCGAGCCGTCGGGAGTAGGTAAATTATCCGATGTAGCCAGAGCAATCGAGGCAGTAGAGAAAGATGCAGATATCGAGATCGATGGAAGAATCACTGTTGTAGATGGTAAAAAAGCGAAGATGTACATGAAGAACTTTGGAGAATTCTTCAAAGATCAGGTAGAGCATGCATCTACAATTGTTGTGAGCCGTACACAGATGATGACTGATGAAAAGGTAGAAGAGTGCGTGCACACACTTCGTGAGGAAAATGCAGAAGCAACCATCATCTCCACTCCATGGGATGAACTTGGAAGAGAAGCAATCAGCCATGCATTGACAAAAGGAGCTGAGATTGAGAGCCTGTTTGAAGAACATGGAGATCACCACGACCATGACTGCTGTGATCATGATCATCACGACCATGACCATCATGATCATGACCATGATCACTGCTGTGACCACGATCATCACGATCATGACCACCATGACCACGCTCATGATTGCTGCTGCGGACATGATCACCACCATGATCACCACCATCATCATGCAGATGATGTGTTTACAAGCTGGGGCAAAGAGACTGTTCATAAATATACAGAAGAAGAATTGGATTATCTGCTGAAAGCGTTGTCGGAGACCACTTCGTATGGAACAATCCTTCGTTCAAAAGGTATCATTCAGATGACAGACGGAGGATGGAAACAGTTTGATTTAGTACCGGAAGAATACGAAGTAAGAGAAGGTCAGCCGGATTATACAGGACGTATCTGTGTAATTGGAACAGATCTGAAGGAAGAAGAACTTCTGAAGTTATTCCACGTATAAGACAGGAAATAGAAAAAAGGAAAGAGGTGCGGGTATGGCAACACCTATGTTTATCGTCACGGGATTCTTGGACAGTGGTAAAACCACCATGATAAAAGATACCCTGATGGAACAGGAATGGATCGAACCGGGACTTACACTGCTGCTTCTCTGTGAAGAAGGAGAAGAAGAGTATCCGGAAGAATATTTGAAAGAAAAGAATATGGCAGTTCTGAAAATTGAAGAATTCGAACAGCTGAACACTGTATTTTTCAAAAACTGTGAAAGAAATTATCATCCGGCACAGATCGTTATTGAATATAACGGGATGTGGAAACTGGAAGATCTGCTTTCAATCAGATATCCAAGAAGCTTCGAGCTGCAAGGCGTATATTCAACCGTTAATGGTATGACATTGGATATGTATCTGATGAATATGAGAAATATGCTGATGGAACAGCTGACAGAATCAGAACTGATCGTTGTAAACCGCTGTGCAGACGGCGTTAACAGATCAGGATTCAGACGGGCACTGAAAGTGCAGAACCCAATGGCACAGCTCCTTTTTGAAGATATGCAGGGTAAGATCATAGAACCGTCTGAAGAAGATCTTCCATATGACGTAAAAGGTGATAAGATTGTGCTGGACGATGTTGACTTTGGAGTATGGTATGTGGATGCATATGATCATCCGGAATTATATCTTCATAAAGAGATTGATTTTAAAGGACAGATCTTTCGGCCAAAGGGGATGCCGGACAATATGTTCGTTCCGGTCAGAGAGATCATGACCTGCTGTGCGGACGATGTACGTTATTACGGATATCCATGTAAGGCAGAAATGAAAATTGATGCAAAGACAAAATCCTGGATGCAGATCCGTGCAAGATTCGAGTACGAGGCAGTAAGTTCCTTTGGAAACAAACAGCCGGTATTGTATCTGATCGATATGGAACCAGCCGCAGAGCCGGAAGATAAGGTTGTGTATTTAGGGTAATTGGGATTTAATTCAGAAAGGCACGATGACCCGGACCTGCATAAAAAGTAGGAAGCCGTTCCTGTTCAGGTTCCGTCGGCGGGAAATACTAAAGCGTCAAAATTATGCTAAAAACGGGCTTCCGAAATTTGCAACTCGCCATTCGGCTCAAACAGGCAAATTTCGAAAACCCAACGCATAATTTTGACGCTTAACTATTTCCAACACCTTCTTCACATTCACTGGAACGGCTTTCTACTTTTTATTCCGTGGGTGTCGAATGCCTTAAGAATGAATGGCAAGTGCGTAACCGTAGTGGCCTTCACCGGGTTACACTTCCGGGCATTTTATTTATTAACATTCGCTGCCAGTCACGACTTGAAGGAAACAATAGATAAGGATTATTGTGAATGTGGAATGCCGTTAGAAACAATTAGAGAGTCAGAAGCACCGTTAAAGGAACGAAGCGAACGTGTTTGAGGCGAATGCCGAGTTTGAGCGTAGTTCCTTTGCTTTTAGGTGATTCTGACTCTCTTAGTGTTTCTTATGGTATGGAACCTGAACAAGAAGCCTTATCTATTATTTCCTTCAAGGACTGAGAGGCCGCTTCCCAGTTAATAAATTAAATCCCAAGCTTATTTTATATCAGAATATACGACGTTTCCTCCGCAGATCGTATATTTCACCTTACCGGTAAGTTCCTCTCCGGTAAATGGTGAGTTTGATGATTTGGAAGCATATTCTTTCAGGATCCATGTTTCATCAGGGTCAAATATAACAAAGTCTGCATCTGCACCTTCCTGAATTGTTCCGTAAGGCAGATGGTATAGCTTTGCAGGGTTCACTGTCATTTTTTCCAGAAGTTGTATCATGGTCAGATATCCGGGCTTTACAAGGTTGGTGATACCGAGTGCAAGGGAGGTCTCGAGACCGATAATGCCGCTTGGGGCTTCTGTGATCGGTTTGGATTTTTCTTCTGTGCTGTGTGGGGCATGATCCGTAGCAATCAGGTCAATAGTTCCATCAGCGAGTCCTGCAATAATCTGCTGGCGGTCATTTTCCGTACGAAGCGGCGGATTCATCTTTGCCAGCGTGCCATGTTCCAAAACAGCGTCTTCTGTTAAGGAGAAGTGGTGCGGTGTTGCCTCAGCGTGTAATTTTGCCCCCAGTTTTTTGTATGTACGGATCAGATCAATCGATACACCGGAACTGATATGCTGGATTACAACATCTGCACCGGAACGGAGCGCCAGAAGACAGTCTCTTGCCACCAGTGCTTCTTCGGCAATGGATGGAGAACCGTAGATGCCGAGTGCATCGGATACTTTGCCATGATTGATCCCATTGTTGTGGATAAAAGCCGGGTCTTCTTCGTGAAGACTGATCGGAACGTTTAACTTTGCGGCATTTTTCATCGCCTGATAGCAGAACTCAGCATTCAGAAGAGGGATGCCGTCATCGGTAAATCCGCATGCCCCGGCTTCTTTTAATGCAAGCATGTCTACTTCGTCCCGGCCCTTTAATGAACGGGAGATTGCAGCAGCCTGGAAGATACGGATATCTTCTTTGGAAGCACGTGCAAGATTATCTTTTAGGGTGTCTGTATTGTCGACCGTAGGGGATGTATTCGCCATACAGATTACAGTAGTAAACCCGCCTTTTGCAGATGCCTTAGCGCCTGTATGGATATCTTCTTTATATGTAAATCCCGGATCACGGAAATGTACATGTGTATCGATGAGTCCCGGTCCGACAACGAGTCCTCCGGCTTCCAGAATCTCCTCGGAATCTTCTGAAATTTCAGGTGCGATTCTTGCAATTTTTCCGTTCTTCACCAGTATATCCATATGCTCGGACAGACCAGATGCAGGATCTACCACAAGTCCATGTTTGATGATCATGATAAATTTCCTCCTTAAAAATCTGATGTTAAAATACAGTAAATATTATAAATGTAGTATAATGTATTGGAAATGGACTTGTCAATTAAGAGACATGGAACAGGAAAGCTGAATATATGAGAAATAAAAGGAGCACGTAGAACAGAAATGGGATTTAAACGTCTGGAAAAAAATTTAATCGATATTATAAAAGAAGAACAGGCAAAACTTGGATTTCGAAAAGAAGAGATCCGTTTGTATTATCCATTGATTTCCCTCAATCATTTCTTTGAGGCGGATGACGATGTGGATGAGATGCAGACACGTCTGGAACAGTTCCCGGAAGAAGTAAAGAAAAAACTCGGAGATATCTGTGTAACGCACAAAAAAGACAGATTCTGCCTGCATATTCCGGAACAGGGAAGTGTCTATGTACATGAACATATGGCAGAAAATGAATTCATCAAAAAGCTGGTGGAGCTGATGATGAATCACGGAATCAAAAAAGAAGATATCCTTGCGATATTTCAGAAAGAGGCAAAAGATATCAGGGTGGGAGATATGCACAACGGAGAATTTGACTTTTGGGTAAGATTTCCGGAAGAAAATGAGGACGAATACTATTACTGCTTTAAGGACGAAGGGTGTCATATGATCTATCACCGTTTTTTGCCGGAAGATTATGCAGATTTCGGATTCTGAAAGGCAGTCGGAAAAGAATAAAAATACAGATGCAGACAGGAATTATAATTATAACTTATAAATGCTGCCTGCATTTTTAATTATAAAATATCTTGCTATATGTAAAGATTCATGATAAGCTATCCTACATCGTGCTAAAGCAAAGACGTGCTAAAGCGATTTGGGTGAGGATTTATTCTCAAAATAATGACAATTACTTTGACGAATTTGCTGCAATGCGATTACGTTATCATAAAAAACTCAGGAGAGTCTTTTCGTAATGAAATGAAAAGCGCCGAAGGTGTAAGCAGAAAACAGATCTGCAAATCTCTCAGGCAAAAGGATGGAGGAATGAATTATGGGAATTTTTGGACGTATTGACACTTTTATCACATGGTTTGACGGAGTCGTGTGGGGACTTCCGTTAATCATCTTAATTCTGGTCACAGGAATTTTTCTGACTGTGCGCTTGGGCCTTCTTCAGGTAAGGTATCTTGGAAAAGCGTTAAAATTCATGGTGAAAAATGAAGAAGACGGACACGGAGAAGTAACCAGCTTTGGAGCTCTTTGTACCGCATTATCGGCAACAATCGGTACCGGTAATATCGTCGGTGTGGCAACCGCAATTTCTGCAGGTGGACCGGGAGCGTTATTCTGGATGATTCTGACGGCATTTTTAGGAATGGCAACGAAGTATTCGGAAGGTCTTCTGGCAGTAAAATACCGTACGATCGATGAAGACGGGCATGTACTTGGCGGACCATTTTATTACATTGAGAATGGAATGGGCGTAAAATTCAGATGGCTTGCAAAGATATTTGCATTCTTCGGGGCAGGAGTCGGATTGTTCGGAATCGGTACATTTACACAGGTGAATGGTATCTCATCTGCAGTCCGTAACTTTTTTGATCCGGACATGGCACATACAGTAGCATTATTTGGAAATGATTATTCATGGGCAACTGTAATATCCTGTCTGGTACTGACGGTATGTGTCGGAATGGTTGTATTAGGTGGAATCAAGAGAATTGCAAAAGTATCTGAGATCGTCGTTCCGTTCATGGCGGTTCTGTATGTAGTATTGGCAGTCATTATCATGGTGACAAATATTACCGCAATTCCGGCAGCTATTGTAACAATTGTAAAATCAGCATTTACCGGAAGCGCACTGGCCGGTGGCGCAATGGGAAGTATGATCGTAGCAATGCAGAAAGGTATTGCCAGAGGAATCTTCTCGAATGAATCCGGACTTGGAAGTGCACCGATCGCAGCGGCTGCAGCACAGACCAAAGAACCTGCAAGACAGGGAATGGTGTCAATGACCGGTACATTTATTGATACGATCGTAATCTGTACGATGACAGGACTTTCTATTGTCATTACAGGAACATGGAATACGGGACTGGAAGGTGTGGAAATTACGACAGCGGCCTTCCAGAAGGGGCTTCCGTTCCCACCGGTTGTTGCATCTTTTGCATTGATGATTTGTCTGGTATTCTTTGCATTTACAACGATTCTTGGATGGGATTATTACGGAGAACGATGCCTGGAATATCTGTTTAATAAGAATATGAAAGCGGTAAAAGCATATAGATGGCTTTATATTATATGTGTATTCATCGGACCATATATGACGGTTGCGGCAGTATGGAATATCGCAGATATCTTCAATGCATTGATGGCAATCCCGAATCTGATAGCCTTGCTTGCACTCAGCAAAGTCATAGTAAAAGAAACGAAAGCATTTACGGAAAAGCTGAATGTGGAAGAGAAGAATCAGAGAATTCTCAAAGGAATGAATGCAGAGAATGTATAATAGAATATAAGTGCTATAGAGAATGTGGTGATAAAATAGCAGGGATTCTGGTATAAAGATCAGAATTCCTGTTATTATTTTTGAGTCGCTTATTTTGACGAAAAATTTATGCAAGATGCAGAAAGTTATAAAAGTCCGTACTTCTTTCCAAGTGTTTGGATTGCCTCTAAAGATTCACCTGTTATTGAGGAAATTTTATCTAATGGTAGTTGTTCTTTGAGCATTGAGAGAATAAGTTTTTCAAGTGTTGCCTGTGTCCCTTTTTCGAATCCGATGCGTTCACCCTTTTCAATTCCACGATTTTCTCCAGTTTTGAGCAGAATATTTTTATCTCTGATTGCCTTTTGACGGGCTTCATATTCCAAGCGCTTTTTTTTATCTGCACTTAATCTGTCCAATTCATTGTATGCTTCCTGTAGGTTTGAATTTTTTTCAGCCATTCGTTTCAAATCCTCCCTGTTTTTTCCACTCAGAAAACGCATCCATTGTATCAAGTCTGTTTCGCTTTGTTGTTCTGGTGGTAATTTAGGTAATTCAAGGAGATGTATTTCCATCATGTCGGAGTATTCTTTTCCGGTTTGTGTATCACAAAATGCAATTCGACGATAATATTTATCATCTTCGGAAATGAGTACATGATTGAGAATACTTACCTGAATACATTTTTGAATATTATCATAACCATCGCCTTCATTGAGTTGTTCTGAATACATTTTGCTTAGATAATAAATGGTTCGATTCGCCCAGTAGTCATAATAGATAACCTGCATTTCAAAGTCCATCTGTGTTCCGCTTTTTAATTTTACTCTGACATCCAAAATGCCATATTTATCATCCTCTGATTCTTTTCTAAGAATTGTCGGTAGAAGTTGTGTATCCTCTACTTCATCTGGATGTACATTTAATATAGCTGCGATGATTCCTTTGCGAACATTTTTATTATGCATCATCTCTTTAAAACAGAAATCAACAGTTGGAAGCATGATAAAATCAGCCTGTTTCCGGTCATCTGTTTCTTTTATATCTGCTACTGCTTTTCCTTGATTGGTTATATTACGCTGTTTCTCTTTAGTTTTTCTCATGAGAATTCTCCTTTTACTTGCAAGATGAACTATCGTATGAAGTAAAGAATTCTCTACCTTCTTATATTTTAGCACAGGTTCTTTTATTAGAAAAGGAAAAAAATTGTAAGAATTTTTTTAGACTATTTTGATAAAATTCTTCAAACGATATTCAACTTTGTGGGGTGTCATCGGATTATCTGCCCGATTATCTGAGCCTGTAAGATTATTTGCCGATATGTTAATAGATTCTTATGCAGTTTTTCGAATGATTACTGCGTAAGGATAAGGTAGCATAAAATTATAAGTATTGCAATAAAAAAATTGTAAATGTATATTCCTTGCCTATATCCTTATTGAGAAATGCTTTAAGGTATAATAAAATAATGGAAAGATAATATCCGAAAATTAGAGCGGTGGTATGAAAAGAAAGGATAAATATGAGAAATTCTTTGTTTTTTTATGTATTTTTTGTATTTCTAACAGTGGGAGCAGTATGGTCTATTATGAGGCGTTGGAAGCGATACATGAAGTATTCAAATGGAACCTATCAAAATGCAGGACAAAAACTGATATTCAAAACAGAGTTATCGGTAACAGAAGTTATCCTGAAATTGCAGATGCCCGAAATTCAGGATACATTGTATTACGATTTTGAAAAAAGAATGGCATATATTTCCTTAAAATAAATGGGATAAAAAGAATGGGCTTTCAGGGAGTCTTGAAGGGGTTGTTTACAGTTGAATTCACAGAAGGTGAAGAAACATATATTGTTATTCATCGCTATCATTCGATTCAAAACTTATATGCATCGGGATATGAGGCGGAAATATATGAATTTATGGTGAAAAAGTTAGATTGTATTCCACAATAAGAAAAATACTATGCTAATAAAGAAAATATAAAACAGAATATCTAATTTAAAAACACAGAAAATAAAACAAAAAATACATAATGTTTGTGTAAATTCATGCAAAATGTGTTAAAATGTAAGAAAACAAAGGACAGGTGCAAAAATGAAGAAACAAAAGAAAGATCCATTGTATAAAAGCTTCGGTTATGCATTTGCCGGAATATTTGCAGTGGTAACGAAGGAACGGAATATGAAGATTCATTGTGTGGCAATGGTTTGTGTGGTGATCGCAGGATTCGTATTTCATATTACACCGGTAGAGTGGTGTATCTGCCTGACATTGTTTGGTCTGGTCATGGCATTGGAAATGGTGAATACGGCAGTGGAAGCAGTGGTCGATCTGGTCACGAAAGAGAGAAAGCCGCTTGCAAAGCTTGCAAAAGATGCTGCAGCAGGAGCAGTACTGATCGCGGCAATCATGGCAGCAATTGCAGGGATGATCATATTTATTCCAAAGCTTTTGGAAAGCCTGTCTATATAGACATCGAAAGGAGAACGACCTATGGAAAAATTAGGAAGCGGATTAAAGAAAGTATTACTTGCAGGAATCGGAGCAGTTGCAGTCACAGGAGAGAAATCAAAAGAACTTCTGGATGAGATGGTGAAAAAGGGTGAGCTAACTGTTGAACAGGGCAAAGCACTGAATGAAGAACTTAAGCATAACATCAAGTCGACAGTAAAAGAAAAAGTGAATGTAAAAGTAAAAACATCTTCACCGGAAGAACTGGATGAGCTTTTGGATAAGATGACTCCGGAACAGATGGCATTGTTGAAACAGAGAATTGATGAGATGGAGAAAAAACAGGAAGAATTTGAAGCTGCAGAGACGGTAGAAGATGTGGCAGACGAATCCGTATGCGAAGATGCGGCAGAGAAAGCAGCGGAAGAAGAGACAGCTGAGAACGAAGATATTTAAAGAGGAACAGGTTCATGAGTAAGGGAGAATCCAAAGAATACCGTACCAGGTTAAAGGAGATTACATCCGTACTTCATAAATATGGAATCACCAGGGGAATTACGCCTCAGAAACTCCGGATGATACTGGAGGATCTGGGGCCTACTTATATTAAAATCGGTCAGATTATGTCACTGCATTCAGACATTTTACCGAAAAGATATTGTGATGAACTGATGTGTCTGCGTTCAGAAGTAACTCCGATGGAATTTCCGGAAGTAAAAGAAGTGATCGAACAGGCATATGGTTGTCCGTGGAATGAAATATTTGCATTTATTTCCGATACACCACTGGGATCAGCATCCATTGCACAGGTCCACAGAGCAGAACTGCTCAGCGGTGAACAGGTTGTTATCAAGGTTCAGCGAACAGGCATTTATGAAATTATGGCAAGAGATATCGGACTCCTTCGGAAGGCAGTAAAGCTGATGCCGCCGATCAGTCTGAAAGGAATGGCTGACTTCGACCAGGTACTGGATGAACTTTGGAATGTGACACGGGAAGAGATGAATTTTCTCACCGAAGCATCGAATATGGAAGAGTTTGCCAGACGGAATGCGGATGTCGTATATGTAAGAACACCGAAACTATATCAGGAATATACAACCATGCATGTGCTGGTCATGGAATACATCGAAGGGCCTGCGATCGATGATAAAGAGAAACTTCTGGCAGGCGGATACGATCTGGAAGAGATCGGGATCAAGCTGATCGATAATTATATCAAACAGGTGATGGAAGACGGTTTCTTCCATGCAGATCCCCACCCGGGAAATGTAAAGATCCAGGATGGCAAGATTGTATGGATCGATATGGGAATGATGGGAAGACTGACCGAACGGGATAAAGAACTGATCGGAAAAGCAATCCGCGGCATTGCAGAAAATGATATCGGCATGATCCAGGAAGCAGTCATGGCACTGGGTGAATTTAAAGAGAAACCAGATCAGAGCGTATTGTATGAAGATATTAGTGAACTGATGTCGAAGTATGGGTCCTTAGATATGGGAGAGATCGATGTTGCAGAAGTGATGATGGATCTTATGGAAGTGATGAAGGAAAATAAGATCCGTATGCCGCATGGTCTGACGATGCTGGCAAGAGGATTGACTAACATGGAAGGCGTGCTTGCAGACATTGCTCCACAGATCAATATGATCGAGATCGCATCCAGACATATTTCAGAGAGTATGTGGAAAGATCTGGATTGGAAAAAAGAATTAAAACATGCAGGAAAGAATCTTTACCGTTCGATGCATAAAGCAGTAGAAGTCCCGGGACTTGCGGCGGATGCACTACATGGTCTGATGAAAGGTCAGACAAGAGTTAACCTGGATCTGCATGCATCCAACGATCTGGCACAGTTACTGAGGCGTCTGGTGCGGAATGTGGTAATGGGATTGTGGGTGATGGCATTGCTGATCAGTTCAAGCATTATCTGCACTACCAATATGAGCCCGAAGATCTGCGGAATCCCGGCAATTGGTGCGATTGGGTATTTATTTGCATTTGCGATTGTGATGTATGTGCTTATTAAGCATATTCTTTCCAAATGAATTTGGGATTTATTCTCAGTTTTATGGGCAAATATGCCCGACAAAATGCTACAAGAATCCGCATTTGTACCTAAAAATGAACAAAATAACCAAGAGAATAACTAGACTTTTCCATAGACAGGAGATATAATAAAATCATACACGTCAATATATGATTTGTACTATTATCAAGGAGGAACAACGAAAATGGCAAGAAAAATGAAGACCATGGATGGTAACCAGGCCGCAGCTCATGCTTCATATGCATATACAGAAGTTGCAGCAATTTACCCTATTACACCATCATCAGTTATGCCGGAACATGTAGATGAATGGGCTACAGAAGGAAGAAAGAACATATTTGGACAGACTGTTCAGGTAACAGAGATGCAGTCAGAAGCTGGTGCTGCAGGAGCAGTACACGGATCTCTTTCTGCTGGTGCTCTGACAACAACATTTACAGCATCACAGGGACTTCTGTTAATGATTCCTAACTTATATAAAGTAGCAGGAGAACAGCTTCCTGGAGTATTTAACGTATCCGCTCGTGCGCTTGCAAGCCACGCACTGAATATCTTCGGAGATCACTCTGATGTTTACGCCTGTCGTCAGACTGGTGCAGCAATGCTTTGCGAATCCAGCGTACAGGAAGTTATGGACTTAACACCAGTTGCACACTGTGCAGCATTAAAAGGAAAACTTCCATTCATCAACTTCTTCGATGGATTCCGTACATCACACGAGATTCAGAAGATTGAGACATGGGATTATGAAGATCTGAAAGATCTGGTAGATATGGACGCAATCGATGCATTCAGAAATCATGCACTGAATCCAAATCACCCATGCCAGAGAGGTTCAGCTCAGAACCCGGATATCTTCTTCCAGGCAAGAGAAGCATGTAACCCATACTACGACGCTATGCCGGCTATCGTACAGGAGTACATGGATAAAGTTAACGAGAAGATCGGAACGGACTACAAACTCTTCAACTACTACGGAGCAGCAGATGCAGAGAAAGTTATCATCGCTATGGGTTCTGTATGTGACACAATCGAAGAGACAATCGACTACTTAACAGCAGCTGGGGAAAAAGTTGGTGTTGTTAAGGTTCGTCTTTACAGACCATTCTGTGCACAGGCATTAATTGATGCAATTCCTGACACAGTAAAATACATCAATGTACTTGACAGAACAAAAGAACCAGGAGCTCAGGGAGAGCCATTATTCCTGGATGTTGTTTCTGCATTAAAGGGATCTAAGTTCGATGCAGTACCGGTTAACGGCGGACGTTACGGATTAGGATCAAAAGATACAACACCTGCACAGATCGTTGCAGTATTCAACAACGCAGACAAAGAAAGATTCACAATCGGTATCAACGATGATGTTACAAATCTTTCACTTGAAGTTGGTGCACCACTGGTTACAACACCAGAAGGAACAATCAACTGTAAGTTCTGGGGACTTGGAGCTGACGGTACTGTAGGAGCTAACAAGAACTCTATCAAGATCATCGGTGACAATACTGACATGTATGCACAGGCTTACTTCGACTATGACTCTAAGAAGTCTGGTGGTGTTACAATGTCTCACCTGCGTTTCGGTAAGAAGCCAATCAAATCTACTTACCTGATCCACAAGGCTAACTTTGTAGCATGTCACAACCCATCTTATGTAAACAAATACAACATGGTTCAGGAATTAGTTGACGGAGGAACATTCCTTCTGAACTGCTCTTGGGACATGGAAGGTCTTGAGAAACATTTACCAGGACAGGTAAAAGCCTTCATCGCTGATCACAACATCAAATTCTACACAATTGATGGTATCAAGATCGGTAAAGAGATCGGACTTGGCGGACGTATCAATACAGTCCTTCAGTCAGCATTCTTCAAACTGGCATCTATCATTCCGGAAGAAGAAGCAATCGATCTGATGAAGAAAGCTGCAAAAGCTACTTACGGAAGAAAAGGTGACAAGATCGTACAGATGAACTACGATGCTATCGATGCCGGTGCTAAACAGGTAGTTGAGATCGAAGTTCCGGAATCTTGGAAATCTTGTGAAGACGAAGGATTATTCACACCAGAAGTTAAGGGTGGAAAAGACGATGTTGTAGCATTCGTTAAGAACATCCAGTCTAAGGTTAATGCTCAGGAAGGAAATACTCTGCCAGTATCTACATTTACTGACTATGCAGATGGATCTACACCATCAGGTAGTGCGGCATATGAGAAACGTGGTATCGCAGTAGATATCCCTGTATGGCAGTCAGAAAACTGTATCCAGTGTAACCGTTGTGCATACGTTTGCCCACATGCAGTTATCCGTCCGGTAGCACTTACAGAGGACGAGCTTGCAAAAGCTCCAGAAGGAACAAAAGCTATCGATATGATCGGTATGCCAGGAATGAAATTCACTATGACTGTATCAGCTTATGACTGTACAGGATGTGGATCTTGTGTAAACGTTTGCCCAGGTAAGAAGGGTGAAAAAGCTCTTGTTATGGCAAACATGGAAGAAAATGCAGCAGAGCAGGATATCTTTGATTTCGGACGTGAGATCGAGGTTAAACCAGAAGTTGTTGCTAAATTCAAACCAGAGACAGTTAAGGGAAGCCAGTTCAAACAGCCATTACTTGAGTTCTCAGGAGCTTGTGCAGGTTGTGGAGAAACACCTTATGCAAAACTGATCACACAGTTATTCGGTGACAGAATGTACATCGCTAATGCAACAGGATGTTCTTCAATCTGGGGTAACTCTTCACCGTCTACACCATACACAATGAACTCTAAGGGACAGGGACCTGCATGGTCTAACTCACTGTTCGAAGACAACGCAGAGTTTGGATATGGTATGTTACTTGCTCAGAAAGCAATCAGAAAGAGACTGAAAGAAGAAGTTGAAACTGTTGCAGCATCAGAGCAGGCTTCAGCAGAGGTTAAGGCAGCTTGCCAGGAATACCTCGATACATTCGCATGTGGTATTACAAACGGAGATGCTACAGATAAATTAGTTGCAGCATTAGACGGATGTGACTGCGATACATGCAAAGACATCGTTAAGAACAAAGACTTCCTCGCTAAGAAATCTCAGTGGATCTTCGGTGGTGACGGATGGGCTTACGATATCGGATTCGGTGGAGTTGACCACGTATTAGCAAGTGGTGAAGACATCAACATCATGGTATTCGATACAGAGGTTTACTCTAACACAGGTGGACAGTCTTCTAAGGCTACTAAGACTGGTGCTACAGCTCAGTTCGCAGCAGGCGGAAAAGAGACGAAGAAGAAAGACCTTGCAAGCATGGCTATGAGCTATGGATATGTATACGTTGCACAGATCGCTATGGGTGGAGACTTCAACCAGACTGTAAAAGCAATTGCAGAGGCTGAGGCTTATCCGGGACCATCTCTGATCATCGCATACGCTCCATGTATCAACCATGGTATCAAGAAGGGTATGAGCAAAGCTCAGACAGAGGAACAGTTAGCAGTAGAATGCGGATACTGGAACAACTTCAGATTCAATCCTGCAGCTGAAAAGGGAAGCAAGTTCACTCTTGACAGCAAACAGCCTAAGGAAGAAGATTACCAGGCATTCCTTGACGGAGAAGTTCGTTACAATGCTCTTAAGAGAGCTAATCCGGAAAAGGCTGCAAGACTCTTCGCTAAGAATGAGGCAGAGGCTATGGAAAGATACGATTACCTGTCCAAACTGACAGACCTTTACAAAGTAGAGGAGTAATCATATCTGATTAGCAATAGAATAGTATAAATCATGACTCCCGCAGATTCGTAAGGATCTGCGGGAGTTTTGTGTTGCCATGCATTTGCCATATTGTATTGACAAAATAGATCAAAGATGATAAAAATATTATTATATGAATAATGAGACTAGATAGAGGCGCAGGTTTCATCAGTAAGGCAGAACAACAGATAAAGGGAAATCATTTCTGCCTGAAAGGGAAAACTGCCGAAGGAAGATATCATCCCTTATTATATTCGAGATATACTTCCTGGGACGCAGCAGAATATGCTGCGGACTGTCACTTCAGTAAGTGGAGCGCTATCGGAGTATATAGAAGATATAAGAGTTTAATTATGTAATTTGTATTTAGAGTTATATAGAGGACATAAATGAAGTGTTGAATGATCTGAAAATACGGATGTCCTGCTTATAAGATGATATATGCCATGAGCAATCCACGCAGAGGAAATTGTTCATGGTATTTTTTTGGAAAAAAACGAAGGAGAGAGTTATGAGAAAAAGAAAAAAATTACTCTTTGCCGTACTCACCTGCCTCATGATCTTTGCATGCGGTGCAATTACCGTATTTGCGGCAGATGGAGGAAAAGAGTATGTACCAAAGATGTATTCATCATTCTGGGCACTGGTACCCCCAATTGTGGCAATTGGTCTTGCACTGATCACGAAAGAAGTGTATAGTTCCTTGTTTGTCGGAATTGCGATCGGAGGAATCTTCTGGTCTAATTTCCATTTTGAAAAGGCAGTATTGCATATATTTGAAGATGGAATCGTAGGAGTACTGACAGATAGCTATAATATGGGAATCCTGGTATTCCTGGTTATTCTTGGAATTATGGTCTGCATGATGAATAATGCAGGAGGTTCTGCAGCATTTGGGCGTTGGGCTAGTATTCACATCAAGACAAGAGTTGGGGCACAGCTTGCAACGATCGTGCTTGGAATCCTGATCTTTATTGATGATTATTTTAACTGTCTGACAGTTGGAAGTGTTATGCGTCCGATCACAGATAAGCACAATGTATCACGTGCGAAACTGGCGTATCTGATCGATGCGACAGCGGCACCGGTATGTATCATTGCTCCAATCTCATCATGGGCAGCGGCTGTAACAGGATTTGTAAAAGGTGAAGATGGATTTTCTATTTTTATGCGTGCGATTCCGTATAACTATTATGCTTTACTCACAATTCTTGCAATGGTTTTGATCGTAGTGCTTAAGATTGATTATGGCCCGATGAAATTACATGAAGATAATGCTGTAAAGGGTGATATCTATACTACACCGGACAGGCCATATGCAAATGCTGAGAATGAGATCGTAGAAGAAAAGGGAAAAGTGATCGATCTGGTATTCCCGATAGTGGTCCTGATCATTTTCTGCATCTGCGGTATGCTTTATACAGGAGGCTTCTTTAGTGGAACAGGCTTTGTTAAAGCATTTTCGGCAAGTGATGCATCGGTAGGTCTGATGCTTGGAAGTTTCTTCGCATTGGTTGTTACGGTTGTATTCTATGCATTTAGAAAAGTACTTAAGTTCCGTGAATCTATGGAATGTGTTCCGGAAGGATTCAAGGCTATGGTACCTGCAATCCTGATCCTGACATTTGCATGGACATTAAAAGCAATGACAGACAGTCTTGGCGCAGCAGAGTATGTGGCTAATGTTATGCAGTCCGCAGCTGGAGGATTATTAAACTTCCTGCCTGCAATTATCTTCCTCGTAGGATGCTTCCTTGCATTTGCAACTGGAACATCATGGGGAACATTCGGAATCCTGATCCCGATCGTAGTAGCGGTATTCCAGGGAACGAACGAGACTATGATGATCATCTCTATCTCAGCTTGTATGGCGGGAGCTGTATGTGGAGATCATTGTTCGCCTATTTCGGATACAACGATCATGGCATCCGCGGGAGCGCAGTGTAATCATGTCAACCATGTAACGACACAGTTACCGTATGCGGCAACCGTTGCAGTTGTTTCCTGCATTACTTATGTAATTGCCGGATTTGTTCAGAATGCATTGATCTGTCTTCCGATCGGTATGGTACTTCTGGCAGCAGCTTTACTGTTCATGAAGAAGAGAACAGAAAGCCATTCATAAATGATTTGTTAAAAAATTAAAATTAGCAGAGACTTCAAAGACTCTTTGCCTTGCATAAAAGTATGTGGCGCAAAAGTTGCTTTGGAGTCTTTTTTTGATAGGTGCAGAATAATAAGAAAGGTGTTATAATATCTTGCATGAGTGGCAATTATTCCAGTAGATATATTGCGGGGCAGAAGAATCTTCTGCTTTGGGAAAATGGAAGATTGCAGACGAAAGGAGAACATAGAAATTCATGAGTGTAAAAGACTTAAGTGCTTACGAATTAGTAAAGGAAGAAGATTTAAAAGGGATCAAATCCCACGGAATGCTGTTAAAGCATAAGAAGAGCGGGGCAAGGATCTTACTGATAGAAAATGATGATGACAACAAGGTATTCAATATCGGATTCCGTACACCGCCGTCAGACAGTACCGGAGTACCACATATCATGGAACATTCCGTACTGTGTGGATCTAAGAATTTCCCGGCGAAGGATCCATTCGTAGAACTGGTAAAGGGTTCACTGAATACATTTTTAAATGCAATGACTTATCCGGATAAGACGGTTTACCCGGTAGCAAGCTGTAATGATAAGGATTTCCAGAATCTGATGCATGTATATATGGATGCGGTATTCTATCCGAATATTTATCAGCATGAAGAGATCTTCCGTCAGGAAGGCTGGAGCTACAAGATGGATTCTCTGGAAGATGATCTGGCTTACAACGGTGTTGTATATAATGAGATGAAGGGAGCATTCTCTTCACCGGAAGGTGTGCTGGACAGAGTGGTATTGAATACACTGTTCCCGGATACCTCATATGCGAACGAATCTGGCGGGGATCCGGAAGTGATTCCGGAACTTACGTATGAGCAGTTCCTGGATTTCCACAGAAGATATTATCATCCGTCAAACAGTTACATTTACCTGTATGGAAATATGGACATGGAAGAAAAATTAAACTGGCTGGATCAGGAATATCTGAGCAAATTCGACTATGCGCCGGTAGATTCCAAGATCCGCTATCAGGAACCATTTGATAAAGTAATCGAAAAAGAGATGCCATATTCCATAGCAAGCGATGAATCAGAAGAGGATAATACTTACATTTCTTACAATAAAGTCATTGGAACAAGCCTGGATGAGAAGCTGTATCTGGCATTTGAAGTATTGGATTATGCATTGTTATCTGCACCGGGAGCACCGCTTAAGAGAGCACTTACGGATGCCGGGATCGGAAAAGACATTATGGGATCGTATGACAACGGAATTTACCAGCCGATCTTTTCTGTCATTGCGAAGAATGCGAATGTAGAACAGAAAGAAGCATTTGTGAAAGTAATCGAGGATACATTAAAAGATATTGTTGAAAATGGAATGGATAAGAAAGCTCTCGAAGCCGGAATCAATTATAATGAGTTCCGTTACAGAGAGGCGGATTTCGGAGGTTATCCGAAGGGACTGATGTACGGACTGCAGATTATGGACAGCTGGTTATACGATGACGAAAAACCATTTATCCATATCGAAGCGCTGGATACATTCGAGTTCTTAAAGGCACAGGTCGGAACAGGATATTACGAAGAACTGATCCGCAAATATCTGTTAGAGAATACGCACGGTGCGATTGTGCTGATTAAGCCGGAAAAAGGACGTACTGCAAGAATGGACAAAGAACTTCAGGAGAAGTTACAGGCATACAAAGAAAGTCTTACAGAAGAAGAAAGAAAAGAACTGGTAGAGCGTTCCAATGCATTAGAGGCATATCAGTCAGCACCGGATGCAGTAGAAGATCTTGAGAAGATCCCGGTTCTTTCAAGAGAAGATATTTCAAAAGAGATTGAGCCGATCATCAATGAAGAAAAAAGAATCGCAGATGTACCGGTAGTTTACCATGAGATTGAGACAAATGGCATCGGATACGTGGATGTGTTATTCGATATGTCAGGTGTGGAAGAAGCAGATCTTCCGTATGTCGGAATCCTGCAGGGAGTACTTGGAGTCATTGATACCGAGAATTATAAGTACGGAGAACTCTTTAATGAGATCAACGTGCATACCGGCGGTATCGGAACATCACTGGAACTGTATACAGACATTTCCAAAGTGCCGGAAAAAGAATTCAAAGCAACATTTGAAATCAAAGGAAAGGCATTATATCAGAAGCTGCCAGTCGTATTCCGGATGATGGAGGAGATCCTGACACGTTCGAAACTGGGAGATACCAAGAGAATCAGAGAGATTCTTGCGATGCAGAAGTCAAGACTTCTTATGAAATTCCAGTCATCCGGACATACAACAGCAGTGCTTCGTGCGATGTCTTATGCATCTCCGTCATCTAAGTTAAAAGACATGACAAGCGGTATCGAGTTTTATGATAAGATCGCTTATATCGAGGAACATTTTGAAGAAGAAAAAGACGTATTGGTACAGAAGCTTCAGATGCTGGCTCATAAGCTGTTCCGTGCAGACAATATGATGATCAGTTACACGGCTGCAAAAGAGGGCCTGAACGGCATGGAAGAGCTGGTAGAAGGTCTGAAGAAAGCAATGTTCGAAGATCTGGTGGAAGATACCAGATGTGTACTGCACTGCGAGATGAAGAACGAGGGATTCAAGACTGCTTCCAAAGTACAGTATGTGGCAAGAACCGGTAACTTTATTGACAATGGAGCTGACTATACAGGAGCACTGCAGATATTGAAGGTGATCTTAAGTTATGATTACCTGTGGCAGAATATCCGTGTCAAAGGCGGAGCTTATGGATGCATGAGCGGATTCAGCCGTACCGGAGAGGGCTATTTCGTATCTTACCGTGATCCGAACCTGGAAAGAACGATGGAAGTTTACGAAGGCATTGCCGATTATCTGAGAAACTTTACTGTCAGTGACCGTGATATGAATAAATATATTATTGGAACTATGAGTAATATTGACCAGCCGATGACACCGTCTGCAAAAGGAGACCGTTCGTTCAATCTGTACATGAATAAAGTCAGTGCAGAGACGATCAAGAAAGAGCGTCTGCAGATCCTTGAGGCAGGACAGGAAGATATCCGGAAACTGGCGGATGTCGTAGAGGCAGTGATGAAAGCCGAACAGGTCTGTGTGATCGGAAGCGAAGAGAAGATAGAAGAAGCAAAAGATATGTTTAAAAATGTGACGACATTTTAGTTGTCTTCAACAGATAAAAGAACAGGAGAAAATATGAAAAAGGATTATAAATCAGGATTCGTAACATTGATCGGTCGTCCAAACGTTGGAAAATCAACTCTGATGAACCAGCTGATCGGACAGAAGATCGCGATTACATCGAATAAGCCACAGACGACACGTAACCGTATCCAGACCGTACTTACAACAGATGACGGTCAGATTGTGTTCGTGGATACACCGGGAATCCATAAAGCAAAGAACAAGCTTGGGGAGTATATGGTCAATGTGGCAGAACGTACATTGAATGAAGTTGACGTGGTGCTCTGGCTGGTAGAGCCGACAACATTTATCGGAGCAGGTGAACAGCATATCATCAGCCAGCTTAAGAAAGTAACGACACCGGTTGTACTGGTCATCAATAAGATAGACAGTGTAAAGAAGGAAGATGTTCTTCCGGCCATCGCTGCGTACAAAGATGTCTATGACTTTGCAGAAATCGTTCCGGTATCTGCGAGAAACGGTGACAATACCGATGAGCTTGTAAAAGTGATCATGAAATACCTTCCGTACGGACCGCAGTTCTATGATGAAGATACCATCACAGACCAGCCGGAGCGCCAGATAGTGGCAGAACTGATCCGTGAAAAAGCACTGCACTGCCTGCAGGAAGAAATCCCGCACGGTATCGCAGTTGCCATTGACAGTATGAAAGTCAGAAATAAAGTGATGCACATCGATGCAACAATTATCTGTGAGCGCGATTCACACAAGGGGATAATTATTGGTAAAAAAGGAAGTATGTTGAAAAAGATCGGAAGTACTGCACGTTATGAGATCGAGAAAATGCTGGATCAGCAGGTCAATCTCAAGCTCTGGGTCAAAGTAAAGAAAGACTGGAGAGACAGTGAATTTTTGATGAAAAATTTTGGATACCGCGAAGATGAATAAAAAGCAGTGCCCATGGGAGAACCTAATCTTAGAGCATTAAAAAATATGCCCTGGCAAAGGATGAGGTGATCATATGGAAGAGTACTGGGACAGATTCGTCGCATCAGGTAAGATAGAAGATTATCTGTATTATAAAGGTATGAGTATCTGTGAGGAGACGATAAACAGATACAAAGAAGGAGATACAATTGGTAAATCAGATTACACTGACTGGCATGATACTGACAGCAGCACCAATAGGTGAATATGACAGACGAGTGGTAATACTGACCAGAGAAAGAGGGAAAATCTCGGCATTCGCACGTGGTGCAAGAAGACCGAACAGTGCACTGATGGGAGTGACGAGCCCTTTTTCATTTGGAGAGTTTACTGTATATGAGGGGCGGACATCTTATACGCTGGTGTCGGCCTCTGTTTCCAATTATTTCCAGGAATTGCGTACGGATGTAGAAGGTGCCTATTACGGATTCTATTTTATGGATCTGGCCGGGTATTATGCAAGAGAAGCGAACGATGAGACCGAGATGCTGAAGCTTCTGTATCAGACGCTCCGGGCACTGACGAACATACATATCCCGAATGAACTGATACGGTGCATTTACGAATTGAAGACCATTACCGTGAACGGGGAAGGCCCGCAGGTGATGGAATGTATCATGTGCGGGGATAAGGAGCGGGAAAAAGTATTTAGTATACGGAGAGGCGGCGTGATATGCACGCAGTGTGCCGGCCATATTTCCGATGGAATCCGGCTGCTTCCGTCGACATTATATACATTGCAGTACATCGTATGTTCCCCGGTTGAGAAATTATATACTTTCGTTGTAAAAGAAGATGTGCTTGGAGAACTAAAGAACCTGACAAAAGCGTATCTGGATGAATATCTGGGAAAACGCTTCAAATCATTGGAGATATTGGAAACAATTGTACGATAAGGCTTGAAAACAAAGAGGGCAGACGCTATAATTAAATTCAATTACGAATATTTTGAGAAGGTGAGGATGAAAAAATGGCAGAAAAGACTATGGATAAGATCGTTTCATTGGCGAAAGCAAGAGGATTTGTATATCCGGGATCTGAGATCTATGGCGGGCTTGCGAATACATGGGATTATGGTAATCTCGGAGTAGAATTGAAAAACAATGTAAAAAAAGCATGGTGGAAGAAATTCATTCAGGAATCTCCGTTCAATGTAGGTGTGGACTGTGCGATCCTTATGAACCCACAGACATGGATCGCAAGTGGACATCTCGGAGGATTCAGTGATCCTCTGATGGATTGTAAACAGTGTCACGAACGTTTCCGTGCGGATAAAGTCATCGAAGATTATTGTGCAGAGAATAACATCGAACTGGATGGTGCGGTAGATGCATGGACACAGGAGCAGATGAAGAACTTTATCGATGAGAATCAGATTCCATGTCCGACATGTGGAAAGCATGACTTTACAGATATCCGTCAGTTCAACCTGATGTTCAAGACATTCCAGGGAGTAACAGAGGATGCGAAGAATACGGTATATCTTCGTCCGGAGACAGCACAGGGAATCTTTGTTAACTTCAAGAATGTACAGCGTACATCCAGAAAGAAACTGCCATTTGGTATCGGACAGATCGGTAAATCATTCCGTAACGAGATCACACCTGGTAACTTTACATTCCGTACCAGAGAGTTCGAACAGATGGAACTGGAATTCTTCTGCAAACCGGACACAGACCTTGAATGGTTTGATTATTGGAAGAAGTTCTGTCTGAACTGGCTGTCTGCATTAGGACTGAAAGATGATGAAGTACGTTACCGTGATCATGATAAAGAAGAGCTTTCTTTCTACAGTAAAGCAACAACAGACGTTGAGTTCTTATTCCCATTCGGATGGGGAGAACTGTGGGGAATCGCTGACCGTACAGATTACGACTTAACACAGCATCAGAATGTATCCGGACAGGATCTGACATACTTTGATGATGAGACAAAGGAAAAATACATCCCATACGTTATCGAGCCGTCACTCGGTGCAGACCGTATGGTACTTGCATTCCTTTGCAGTGCTTATGATGAAGAAGAGATCGGAACAGAGGAGAAGCCTGATACACGTACGGTTCTTCACTTCCATCCGGCACTGGCACCGGTTAAGATCGGTGTGCTTCCGCTTTCTAAGAAGCTGAATGAAGGCGCAGAGAAAGTATTTGCACAGTTAAGCAAGAAATACAACTGCGAATATGATGACCGTGGAAATATCGGAAAACGTTACCGTCGTCAGGACGAGATCGGAACACCATTCTGTGTAACATACGATTTCGATTCTGAAGAAGACGGAGCAGTAACTGTCCGTGACAGAGATACCATGGAACAGGAAAGAATCAAGATTGAAGATCTGGATGCTTACTTTGAGAAGAAATTCGAGTGGTAAGAATCAGAAAATTGAAGCATAAGAGATAAAACAAGAGACCGTGGAATCGGCTATGTATGCCAAAGTGCATGCATGGCGGTTTCACGGTCTTTTTTTATATATGCAGGTATGTAGAAATTGATTTGTGCATAATGTACAAAAAAATAAAATATAAAATAAAATATTGATTTAAAATAAATGAAAGAGTATATTTATAGAAAACACTTAATTCATCATTCATAAAACCTATAAGTAAGGAGGAAAGACTTTGGATAAACTGAATAATATCGTATTACTGATTCAGCATTATCTGGCAGATTATATTTTGATCATTCTGCTGTTAGGAGGAGGTGTTATATTTACGATCCGGCTCGGATTTATCCAGATACGGGGATTTAAGGCCGGGTGGAAAAGAACGTTTGGCGGACTGTTTTCGAAAAAAGGAACGGCGGGAAAAGATGGTATGTCATCATTTCAGGCACTTGCAACGGCTATTGCAGCACAGGTAGGAACGGGGAATATTGCAGGAGCGGCAACAGCATTGGCAATAGGCGGACCGGGAGCGATTTTCTGGATGTGGATTGCGGCATTTCTTGGAATGGCGACCATTTTCGGAGAAGCTATTATGGCTCAGAAATATAAGCATGTAGGAAAAGACGGGCATGTAACAGGCGGACCGGTTTATTATATCCAGGCGGCTTTCAAAGGTACTTTTGGAAAAATCCTGGCAGCTGTCTTTTCTGTTCTGATCATTTTTGCACTGGGATTTATGGGAAATGCGGTACAGTCCAACTCGATAGCGTCAGCATTTCATACTGCATTTGGTATACCACAGATAGTGGTGGGGATCATTATAGCGGTTATCGCATTGTTTGTATTTGTCGGAGGAATTTCCAGAATTGCAAAAGTTACAGAGACGATTGTTCCAATCATGGCATGTTTTTATATTATCGGATCACTGATTGTAATCTTTGCAAACTTTAAAGAAATCCCATATGCATTTTATTCTATCGTTGTAGGTGCTTTTAAACCGTCTGCAGTCAGTGGCGGAGCAGTGGGAGCAACGGTAAAGCTTGCACTCACAAAAGGTGTGGCAAGAGGACTGTTCTCGAATGAAGCAGGTATGGGATCGACGCCTCACGCACATGCGGTAGCGAAAGTAGAACATCCGGTAGAGCAGGGATTTGTAGCAATGATCGGTGTATTCATTGATACCTTTGTAATTCTGAATCTGACGGCACTGGTGATTATTACAACACAGTCGATTCCGACAGGGCTTACAGGTACAGCGCTCAGCCAGTATGCATTTTCGAGTGTATTCGGAAAATTCGGTAATGTATTTATTGCAATCTGTATGTTCTTTTTCGCATTTTCGACGATTATCGGATGGTATTTCTTTGGGCAGGCCAATGTGAAATATTTATTTGGAAAAAATGCAGTAAAGCCGTATGCGGTTCTGGTTTCGCTCTGTGTATTGTTAGGTTCACTTGCACAGGTTGATCTGGTATGGAATATGGCAGACTGTTTCAATTCATTGATGGTAATTCCTAATATTCTTGCATTGTTCTTCCTGAGCAGCCAGATGAAAGAATTGCATGACGATTACTATCATAATTTCTTAAAAAATAAAAAAGTAAAATAAAGAAAAAAGACTTTGTGAATAATGAATAAGTGAAAACGAAAAACGGAGGGAAAATAGAAAAATATACAAAAAGCAGATTACATAATTGTTCAAAACAACTAAAAAAAGATAAAAAAAGATAAAGTATTGCAATATAAGTAACAATGATGTAATATAGAGGAAGAAAATAAATGATATAAAAATTTTCTATAACTGAAAAGAAGAGTGGGATGATATTTCTCAAGAGAGAGCTGCCAGGGCAGCCGCCGAAGAGGCAAACCGGTATCGAAAAAATAGGGAAAAACCGGACGAAACTTTCAGGCAAAAGGACGGAGAAAGGGACTACATTCTGAATCTTGTACTGTAAGAGGAATTAGATTTAACAGGACGAAAGACAGAAAAGGACGTTTGAACGCAGTAATTGGCGTGGGACGTCCTTTTTATTTTCTAAGGCTGGTTGAAATAACATAAGAGAGGATGGACATGAATGAGTAAGTATATGGTGATCACAAATAATCCGCTTGTACGATCCAGGCTGGATGATACACATGAGGTAATCTATCTGGAACTCTCTTATGAAGAACTTCTGAAGGTAGTAAGGGACAGAATTTACGAAGGTCACAGATTATTGACACATCCATTATCAGGAAGTGTAAAACCAAAGGAAACACCGTACAAATCTGTGCTGATATCTGAGAGAAAGGAGAAGGTGGATGGGGAATCTGTCAGATTGATTGAAAATGCGATTCTGGTATGTCAGAAATTTCAAGATAAAAGTAAGTATTACAAAGAAGAAGTTTATAAGGATTTTCAATTGGTTGACTGGACTTTATTAGAGAGCGGACTGGCGTCTGCGGATGTTTGGTAGAAGACAGTGATAAAAGAGGTTGTAAAACGGGCAGCGTTTTATAAAAGAAGATGAAAAAAGGAGGAAAAGATCGTGAGATTAGAAATGGGGAATATTTACATTAAGGATATCCAGTTTGCGGATACATCAAAGATTGAAGATGGAATCCTGTATGTAGATAAAGGAGCAGTGAAAGCCATTGCATTAGAAGATGAGCATATTCAGGAAGCTACATTTGATATTGCAAGACCGGGAGAATCTGTAAGAATCACACCGGTAAAAGATGTAATCGAGCCGAGAGTAAAGGTAGAAGGAAAAGGTGGTGTATTTCCGGGAATTATTTCAAAGGTGGATACCGTTGGATCAGGAAAGACATACGCATTAAAAGGTATGGCTGTCGTAACAGCGGGAAGAATCGTTGGATTCCAGGAAGGTATCATTGACATGACAGGACCTGGAGCAGATTACACACCGTTTTCAAAGACGTTGAATCTAGTTATGGTATGTGAACCTGTAGAAGGTATCAAGCAGCATGAATATGAAAAAGCAGTCCGGTTTGCCGGATTCCGGGTAGCAGCTTACATTGGGGAATTAGCGCGTGAGCTTACACCGGATGAGATAAAAGTATATGAGACATGCGGAATCAAAGAAGGAATCACACAGTATCCGGATCTTCCGAGAGTTGCATATGTCCAGATGCTTCAAAGCCAGGGACTCTTACATGACACTTATGTATACGGAGTGGATGCAAAGAAGACACTTCCTACAATCTTAAGTCCTACAGAGATCATGGACGGAGCCATCGTTTCCGGTAACTGTGTATCTGCATGTGATAAGAATCCTACATATGTACATGAGAATAATCCGGTTGTTCATGATCTGTTTGAAGAACATGGAAAGACACTGAACTTCGTATGTCAGATCATTACAAATGAAAATGTATACCTTGCAGATAAAGAAAGATCTTCTGACTGGACAGCAAAACTGTGTAAGATGTTAGATCTGGATGGAGTAATCGTATCCCAGGAAGGATTCGGTAACCCGGATACAGACCTTATCATGAACTGTAAAAAGATTGAAGCTGAAGGCATCAAGACGGTTATCATTACAGATGAGTATGCCGGCCGTGACGGAAAATCACAGTCTCTTGCGGACGCAGATGTGGCAGCAGATGCGGTTGTAACAGGTGGTAATGCAAATGAAGTTGTTATCCTGCCAAAACTTGATAAAGTAATTGGAACTTTAGATTATGTGACAAAGATTGCCGGAGCAAGTGAAGAGACACTGCGTGAGGACGGATCTCTGGAAGTAGAACTTCAGGTAATCACAGGTGCAACAAATGAGACAGGTTTCAATAAACTGAGTGCAAGATAGAAGAGGGAGGATAAGAATATGTCTAAGATAAAAGTAGTTCATTATATCAACCAGTTCTTTGCACAGATTGGTGGAGAGGAAAAAGCAGACTATCCTGCAGAAATTCGTGTTGGGGAAGTTGTAGGACCTGGTCTGGCACTGACACAGAATTTTAAAGATGAAGCAGAGATTATTGCAACAGTTATTTGCGGAGATTCTTACTTCAATGAGAACCTTGAAAAAGCAAAAGCAGATATTCTTGCAATGGTAAAAGAGCAGGCACCGGATGTATTTATTGCAGGACCGGCATTCAATGCAGGACGTTATGGTGTGGCTTGCGGTACAATTGCGGCAGCTGTTCAGGAGGAACTTGGAATTCCTGCAGTTACAGGTATGTATGTAGAAAACCCTGGAGCAGATATGTTCAAGAATGATGTCTACATGATCTCAACAAAGAACAGTGCGGCAGGTATGAGGGATGCAGTGAAGAAACTTGCTCCGTTGGCAGTGAAACTGGCAAAAGGAGAAAAAATCGGTTCATCTGCAGAAGAAGGATATATCCCAAATGGTGTACGTGTAAACTTCTTCGAAAAAGAAAGAGGATCTAAACGTGCCGTTAAGATGCTGATCAAGAAACTAAATGATAAACCATATGTGACAGAGTATCCGATGCCTGACTTTGACAGGGTAGAGCCAAATCCGGCAGTAAAAGATCTCGCACATGCAAAGATTGCACTGGTCACATCCGGTGGTATCGTTCCAAAGGGAAATCCGGACCATATTGAAAGCTCAAGTGCTTCACATTATGGAGAATATGATATTGCAGGTGTTATGGATCTTACAGAGGAAACTTATGAGACTGCACACGGAGGATACGATCCGGTATATGCAAATGCAGATCCTGACCGTGTACTTCCTGTCGATGTACTTCGTGATATGGAAAAAGAGGGTGTGATCGGGGAATTACATCATCTGTTCTATACAACTGTAGGAAATGGAACATCTGTAGCATCCGCAAAAGCATTTGCAGCAGAGTATTCACAGAAATTAAAGGCTGACGGAGTAGATGCCGTTATCCTGACCTCCACCTGAGGTACCTGTACTCGTTGCGGTGCAACGATGGTAAAAGAAATCGAAAGAGCAGGAATTCCTGTTGTACATATCTGTACAGTTACTCCGATTTCTATGACAGTTGGTGCAAATAGAATCGTACCGGCGATCGCTATTCCACATCCACTCGGTAATCCGGCACTGGATCAGGAAGAAGAAAAGAAATTACGCCGTGGAATCGTAGAAAAAGCTCTGGAAGCTTTGACTACGGAAGTTGACGGACAGAAAATTTTTGAATAGTACATGTGAATATAGAAGGAGATATAACGTAAAATGAGTGAGATTTATGACGTTATCATTCTAGGTGCAGGTCCTGCCGGTCTGGCGGCGGGGCTGTATGCAGGAAGAAGCCGGCTCAATGTTCTGATCATCGAAAAAGGTCAGGATGGAGGTCAGATCGCAATTACTGACGAGATTGAAAATTATCCGGGTCAGATTGTAGAAGGGGAATCCGGGCCATCCCTGATTGCAAGAATGACAGAGCAGGCAGAAAAATTCGGGGCAAAAAGGGTATCCGATATGATCAAAGAAGTAGAACTTGAAGGAGAGGTCAAGGTTCTTAAGAGCGAAAAGAATGAATATCGCGGAAAAAATGTGATCATTGCAACGGGCGCACATGCAAGACCGATCGGATGCAAAGGAGAAGGACAGTTCAGGGGAAAAGGTGTTTCTTATTGTGCAACATGTGATGCGAACTTTTTTGAAGATTTTGAAGTATATGTAGTCGGCGGTGGGGATTCCGCGGTAGAAGAGGCTATGTATCTGACAAAATTCGCAAGAAAAGTTACGATCATTCACAGAAGAGATGAACTGCGGGCTGCAAAATCAATTCAGGAAAAAGCATTTAAGAATCCGAAGCTTTTCTTTATGTGGGACAGTGTCGTAGAAGAACTGGAAGGTGACGACATCCTTCAGGCAATGTATGTGAAGAATGTTAAGACCGGAGAAGTAACAAAAGTCGAAGCAGATCCGGAAGACGGAATGTTCGGGCTGTTCGGATTTATCGGAACGGTTCCAAATACAAAGATCTTTGAAGGAATCATTGATATGGATGAAAGAGGGTACATTAAGACGGATGCTGATATGCATACCAATATTCCGGGTGTATATGCAGCAGGAGATGTACGTGTAAAGAGCCTGCGTCAGGTGGTAACAGCGGCAGCAGATGGTGCGATCGCAGCTGTTCAGGTCGAACGCAGCATGTCAGATTATTTTTAGGAGAAACTCCGGAATTTAACCGGGTCATTATAATAAAAAGGAGGAGAAATGACATGATAGATGTAGATAAGACTACGTTTGAGGAAGAAGTATTAAAAGCAGAAGGTTATGTATTTGTTGACTTTTATGGAGATGGATGTGTTCCTTGTCAGGCACTGATGCCGAAGGTACATGAATTTGCAGATACTTATGGGGACAAGCTCAAATTCACATCGTTAAATACAACAAAAGCACGCCGTCTTGCAATTGCCCAGAAAGTTCTTGGACTTCCTGTAATGGCAATCTATAAAGACGGGGAAAAAGTAGAAGAGCTGGTAAAAGATGACTGTACAGCTGAAGCAATTGAAGCAATGATTAAGAAATATATCTGATTCTCGAGAGGTAATTTCTAAATCATAGATGAATGACCTTGATAAGGTTTAAATAAAAAGAAAGGAGATCGTAATTATGGCTATTTTAGAAGGGAAAAAAGCAATAATTATCGGAGACCGTGATGGAATTCCGGGACCGGCTATCGCAGAATGTGTAAAAACTGCTGGTGCTGAGATCGTATTCTCATCTACGGAATGTTTCGTCTGAACGAGCGCAGGCGCAATGGATCTGGAAAACCAGAAGAGAGTAAAAGAATTCGCTGAAGAATATGGTGCAGAGAACTTGGTAGTAGTTCTTGGTGCAGCAGAAGGAGAGGCTGCAGGTCTTGCAGCTGAGACTGTAACTTTAGGCGATCCTACTTTCGCAGGTCCATTGACAGGGGTCCAGCTTGGACTCACGGTATATCACGTATGCGAACCAGAGATGAAAGAAGAGTTTGACGAAGCGGTTTATGATGAGCAGGTAAGCATGATGGAAATGGTATTAGATGTTGATGATATCATTTCTGAGATGCAGGCTATCAGAGATCAGTTATAGTCCGAAGTTTCTCATACGAATGAAAAGGACAGGTCCGTTGTGTTCCTACAGGGACTGTCCTTTTTCTAAATTTCAGGGTATTTATTTTGAGGTAAATGGAAAGGTGGATAACCAATGAACAGTGTAATTAAAGGGGCAAGTTATGTATTAGTACATACACCAGATATGGTTTTATACAACGGAACAACACAGACAACAGAAAGAGTTGTGAATCCGGATTCGGAATATTTAAAAGCAGTACCGGAGCATCTCCGTTCTTATGAAGAGGCAGTGTCTTACTGGCCGAACCAGACTTATATCGGTAATGCACATCCGGATGAACTTGCCGAAATAGAATTCCCGTATTATGACAAGAAAAAAGAAGGGGCAGAACGTTACGGAAAATATGGAGAGATCATGCCGGAAGAAGAATTCTTACTTCTGGTACAGGCATGTGATATGTTCGAAGTAGTGAGACTGGACAAAGCATTTGTTGAAAAATATAAAGAAGCATTTGCCAAAGATCCGGTAATCTCTGATGACATAGTTGAAAAAATCCATGAAGGGGTGGAACTTTCTGAGATCGAAACGCTGATCAGCGAAGATCATGCGGAACCATTATATTTTGAGCATCAGTTAGTGGGCTGTGTAAAACCGGCACATGACATTGATGTGAACCTGTCTTCTCATGTTATGCATGAAAACCTTATGAGTAAGGCTTCCAGCGTACTTGCCCTTCTCTATGCTGTGAGGAATGCAGGAATTGAGAAATCAGATGTTGAATATGTAATTGACTGTGCGGAAGAAGCTTGTGGAGATATGAACCAAAGAGGCGGCGGTAACTTTGCGAAGGCGGCAGCAGAGGTGGCAGGTCTTGTCAATGCAACCGGATCAGATGCCAGAGGATTCTGTGCAGCACCGACACATGCACTGATCGAGGCAGCCGCACTGGTAAAAGCAGGCGCGTATAAGACGGTTGTCGTTACAGCAGGAGGTTGTACTGCAAAACTTGGTATGAACGGAAAAGATCATGTAAAGAAAGGCCTTCCGATCCTGGAAGACTGCCTGGGAGGATTCGCAGTTGTTGTATCTGAGAATGACGGAGTGAATCCGGAGATCGATCTCGGAATGCTTGGACGCCACAGTGTGGGAACTGGTTCTGCACCGCAGAATGTAATCGGAAGCCTGGTAGCAGACCCGCTTGACCGTGCAGGAATGAAGATTACGGATATCGATAAATTCTCACCGGAGATGCAGAATCCGGATATCACAAAACCGGCAGGAGCAGGAGATGTACCGCTTGCCAATTATAAGATGATCGGTGCACTGGCTGTTAAGAGAGGCGAGCTGGACAGAAAAGAACTTGCAAACTTTACAAAAGAACATGGACTGACCGGATGGGCACCGACACAGGGACACATTCCTTCCGGTGTTCCATACGTAGGATTTGCAAGAGAAGATATTCTGGATGGAAAGATTAAAAATGCAATGATCATCGGAAAAGGAAGCCTGTTCCTTGGACGTATGACGAACCTTTTCGATGGTGTATCATTCGTCATTCATGGCAATACAGCAGCTGCACAGGAAGAAGCCGCAGGTGTATCTGAGGAAGAAGTAAAGGGACTGATCGCAAAGGCGATGAAAGAATTTGCAGCAACCCTGATGGCTGAATAGGGGGTGTGCAAGATGGCAGATAAGATTGAAAAAATCATTGCAGATACATTTCTGCAGATGGCAGAAGGTCTGGAGACCGGAAGCTTTGGAAAGAAACCGAGGATTGCACTGACCGGAATGGGTAGCGAACATGGAGAAGAGAATGCCATGGAAGCTGCAAAGATGGCAGCAAAAGATGGAATTGACGTATATTATATCGGAACACTGGAAGCAGATGGCATTACTACCGTGAAGGTAGCAGATGATGAAGAAGGTCATAAGAAGATGGAAGAAATGCTTGCATCGCATGAAGTAGACGGTGCAGTAACGATGCATTTCCCATTCCCGATTGGTGTATCGACGGTTGGACGTGTTGTGACTCCGGCGAAGGGAAGAGAGATGTTCATTGCCAATACAACCGGAACTTCCAGTTCAGACCGTATAGAAGGAATGATCAAAAATACAATTTATGGAATCATAGCTGCAAAGGCGTGTGGTAAAGAGCATCCGACTGTAGGAATTCTGAATGTGGATGGCGCACGCCAGACGGAGATTGCATTAAAAGAACTTGAGAAAAATGGATACGACATTACGTTTGCTGAATCAGCAAGAGCTGACGGAGGTTGTGTAATGCGTGGAAATGATGTACTGCAGGGAACACCGGACATTATGGTATGTGATTCGCTGACCGGAAATATCATGGTGAAGATGTTATCTTCTTACACAACAGGAGGCAGCTTTGAAGCATCCGGATATGGTTATGGTCCTGGTGTCGGGGAAGGTTATGAACAGCTGGTTATGATCGTATCCAGGGCGTCAGGAGCACCGGTAATCGCAGGCGCAATCCGTTATGCGGCGGAGCTGGTAAAAAGTAAAGTATTTGAGATCGCAAAGAAAGAATTTGTAGCAGCAGACAAAGCCGGTTTAAAAGATATCCTGGCGGCAAGAAAACAGATGTCGAAACCGGCATCGGAAGCCATAGAAGTAAAGGCTCCGCCAAAAGAGATCGTGACATCCCAGATTGCGGGAATAGAAGTTATGGATCTGGAAGATGCGGTGAAAGTACTGTGGAAGCAGAACATCTATGCAGAGAGCGGAATGGGCTGTACAGGACCGATTATCCGTGTGTCTGATGCGAATCTTGCAAAAGCAGAAGAGGAGCTTAAAAAGGCAGGATATATCAATTAAAGGATAACAAAATCCAATGGTTTGAGTGAAAAAATAAGAATAAATACGGGAGTGGAAGAATCAATAGAAAGATTCTTCCACTCCCGGTATTTTTTTAATATGGAATAGAAGCTGCCAGTGGCAGCTTCTATGTATTATTTCCGACCGCGAAGTCTCTTTTCACGGATATCAGCAATGGCTGTATAAAGTACATCGGATGAAGAATTGAGGCCTGTCTCACAGGAATCCTGGATAACTCCGATGATAAATCCAACACCGACAGCCTGCATGGCAACATCATTCGGTACACCGAAGAGGCTGCAGGCCATAGGGATAAGAAGAAGAGATCCGCCGGCAACTCCGGAAGCACCTGCGGCACTTAATGCAGCAAGTACACAGAGAATGATCGATGTAAGGAAATCTACATGGATATCCAGTGTATGAGCGGTAGATAAAGCCATTACAGAGATTGTGATCGCAGCCCCCGCCATGTTGATCGTAGCTCCAAGTGGAATGGAGATAGAGTAGGTATCTTCGTCCAGATCAAGTTTCTTACAAAGTTCCATATTAACCGGAATATTGGCAGCAGAACTTCTGGTGAAGAATGCTGTGATAAAGCTTCCTTTCAGACAGGTAAATACCAGTGGAAATGGATTCTGTTTTGTGAAAATAAATACAATGACCGGATTGATAATGAAGATAACAACAGCCATACTTCCAACCAGAACGAGGATTAACTTTCCATAAGAAAGTAATGCATCCAGTCCCTGTTCTGAAATCGTAGAGAAGATCAGTCCCATGATACCGAACGGAGCACAGTTGATGATCCACTGAACTGCGGTCGCCGTTGCATCGGAAATGTTCTCCAGTGCATCTTTTGTTCCCTTGTTCGCGTGTTTTAATGCAATTCCAAAAATAACTGCCCAGAAAAGAATACCGATATAATTAGCATTGACAATGGAATCAACCGGATTCTTAACGAGATTGTTCAAAAGGTTGGTGAGCACTTCCGCAATTCCGCTTGGCGGAGTGATATCGGTAGCAGAAGCAGTGTCTGTAAAGGTCAGTGTTACCGGGAATAACCGGCAGGCAATAACGGCTACAAAGGCAGATACAAGGTTACCAACCATGTACAAAATGATAATAAATTTTAAATTGGTCTTCTGACCAGACTTCATGTGGCAGAGTGCACTCATAACCAGGAAGAATACCAGAAGCGGGGCGATTCCTTTCAGTGCTCCGACGAACATGGTTCCGAGAATCGAGATTACGGATGCCTGCGGAACAACAAGACCAAGAACCAGACCAATGATCAATCCGCAGATGATCCGTTTGATTAGGCTGATGCTGTTCCATTTTTTGATTAAATCTTTCATTGTTTTTTTGGCAGGATTTTTTTGAATCCCGCACCCCTCTCTTTTGTTTTTTTGCTTTTCGCAAGTATGATTATGATTATACAGGAAAAGAGCAGGAAAGTAAATATTATTTTTGGTGCAAAATGACAAGAAAAAGAAAAAAGTATGTGAAAAAATTGTCATATTAAACAAAAAAATATCGTTTAGAGGTTGTGCATATGCAGTAAGAGTGGTATAATAACCATTGTTAATAAAGAGATTGCCATCTGGGGAGATGGTGTTTTTGGGAGGTTATATAATATGCAATTAAATAATGATGGTCTGATGTGGGCACTGGTAAAGGAAAAACCGGAGGAAGGGCTGTGGATGAAGCGCGTTCCGATTCCAGAAGTGGGACCGAATGATGTGAAGATCAAGATCCACAAGACAGCGATCTGTGGAACGGATGTACATATCTATCAGTGGAATGACTGGGCACAGCATACGATTCCGATCGGTCTTACAGCAGGTCATGAGTATGTTGGAGAGATCGTAGAAATAGGGGAAGGTGTACGGGGATTCAAGATCGGTGATCTGGTATCCGGTGAAGGACATATTACATGTGGAAAATGCCGTAACTGCCTGGAAGGACACAAAGAGAACTGTAAGGATGCAAAAGGTGTCGGCGTGAACCGTAACGGAGCATTTGCGGAATATCTTGTGATTCCGTCAAGTAACGTATGGCCATGTAATCCGAACATTCCGGAAGAGATGTATGCAATCTTTGATCCATTCGGAAATGCAACACATACAGCACTTTCTTTTGAGGCACTGGGAGAGGATGTGTTGATTGCCGGAGCAGGTCCGATCGGATGTATGGCAGCAGCAATCGTGAAGTTCTCGGGTGCCAGACATGTTGTGGTAACAGATATGAATCCATACAGACTGGAACTTGCGAAGAAGCTGGGAGCAACAAGAACAGTTAACTTAAAAGAAGAGAATCTGAGAGATGTTATGAAAGAGATCGGAATGACAGAAGGATTTGATGTCGGTCTTGAGATGTCCGGATCACAGGTGGCATTGGATGATATGATCCACAATATGAAGCACGGCGGACACATTGCACTGTTAGGATTACAGAGAACAGATGCCAAAGTAGATCTTGAGACAGTAATTTTCAACGGATTACATCTGAAAGGAATCTATGGACGTAAAGTATGGGATACATGGTATAAGATGTCTACGATGTTACAGGCAGGACTTGATATCTCGGATATCATCACACATCATTTTGACATCAAAGATTTCCAGAAAGGATTTGACGCTATGATCTCCGGTAATTCGGGAAAAGTCATTCTGGACTGGGCACATGTAAATGACTAAAAAGAGTGCATGGAACAAAGCAGAAAAAAGGCAGAATAAAAATGGAGAGGTTGAGAAAATGGCACGTAAAGACGATATTTTAAGCATTTATACAAAAGAAGTAGAAGGAATCAAAGAAGCTGGACTTTTCAAAGGAGAGGCACCTTTTGTATCCCCGCAGGGAGCAAGAGTGAAGATGGAAGACGGAAGAGAACTTCTTTGTATGTGTGCGAATAACTACCTTGGACTGGGGGATAACCAGAGACTGATCGAGGCAGCTAAGAGAACATATGATGAAAAAGGATACGGAGTAGCATCTGTACGTTTTATATGTGGAACACAGGACATTCATAAGAAACTGGAGAAAAAGATCTCCGGATTCCTGGGAACAGACGATACGATCCTTTATTCTTCATGCTTTGATGCAAACGGAGGATTATTCGAGACAATTCTGACAGCAGAAGATGCAGTCATCAGTGATGAACTGAATCATGCTTCTATCATTGACGGAGTACGTCTGTGTAAAGCAAAACGTTTCCGCTATAAGAATAACGATATGAAAGATCTGGAAGCAAAATTAAAAGAAGCAGACGAAGCCGGAGCAAGAATCAAACTGATCGCTACAGATGGCGTATTTTCTATGGATGGAATCATCTGTAATTTAAAAGGGGTATGTGATCTGGCTGATAAATATAACGCACTGGTTATGGTTGATGATAGCCATGCGGTCGGATTTGTAGGAAAGACCGGACGTGGAACAGCAGAGTACTGTGGTGTGGAAGGCCGTGTGGATATCATTACCGGAACATTGGGAAAAGCACTTGGAGGAGCATCCGGCGGATATACATCCGGACGGAAAGAGATCATTGATCTGTTAAGACAGAGAAGCCGTCCGTACCTGTTCTCTAACTCTCTGGCACCGGCAATTGCAGGGGCCAGCCTGGAACTGTTTGACATGCTGGAGGAGAGTACAGAACTTCGTGATCACCTGGAAGAGGTAACTGCATACTACAGAAAACAGCTGGTAGATAACGGATTTGATATTATTCCGGGAACACATCCATGCGTACCTGTTATGCTCTATGATGAGAAGACAGCAGCAGAATTCGCAAAACGTATGATGGAAAAAGGTGTATATGTTGTAGCATTCTCTTACCCGGTTGTACCGAAGGGAAAAGCAAGAATCCGTACACAGGTATGTGCAAGCCATACAAAAGAAGATATTGATTTCATCGTAAAATGTTTTATTGAAGTAAGAGAAGAGATGGGATTAAATAAATAACCGGATAAAAATAAATAAAAGATGAGAAAAAATGGTACGTAGCATTTATGAAAAGTGGTGCGTACCATTTTCTTTTTTGTGTTATACTAAACACAGCGTAAACTTGAAAGGAGAGACTGACAATGGAAAGAAGAAATGCATGGAAGACATACACACAGGAACAGTTAAAAGAACTGGATCAGATCAATGACAGATATAAAGTATGCCTGGATGAAGGAAAGACGGAGAGAGAATGTATCCGTCTGACTGTGAAAGAGATTGAAAAGCAGGGGTATCGTAACCTGAATGATATCAAAGGAAATTTAAAAACAGGAGATAAAGTCTATGCAGTATGTATGGGAAAAAGTATTGCCATGTTCCGGATCGGAAAAGAACCATTGGAGAATGGCATGAACATACTGGGAGCGCATATTGATTCGCCAAGAATCGACGTGAAACAAAATCCTTTATATGAAAACGAAGAACTTGCTTACCTGGATACGCATTACTATGGCGGCATTAAGAAATACCAGTGGGTGACATTGCCTCTTGCTCTTCATGGAGTGATTGTTAAGACCGACGGAACAGTACAGGAAGTAAGTATCGGAGAGAAAGAAGAGGATCCGGTATTTGTAGTGACAGATCTTCTGATCCATCTGGCAGGAAAACAGATGGAAAAGAAAGCAAGTGTAGTGATCGAAGGAGAAAAACTCGATCTTCTGATCGGAAGCCGCCCGCTTGAGAAAGAAGAAAGACTGGATGAGAGTGAGAAAGAAGCAGTAAAAGCCAATGTCATGCGGATTCTGACAGATTATTATGATATGGAAGAGGAAGATTTTCTGTCGGCAGAACTGGAAATCGTACCTGCAGGAAAGGCCAGAGATTGTGGAATTGACAGAAGTATGATACTGGCTTACGGACAGGATGACAGAGTGTGTGCATTTACCTCATTATTCGCTATGCTGGATGTCGAAGAAGCAGTGCGTACCTCATGCTGCATCCTGGTTGATAAAGAAGAGATCGGAAGTGTTGGTGCAACCGGTATGCATTCCCGCTTCTTTGAAAATGTTGTGGCAGAACTGGTAGCTCTTACAGAAGGGGAATCAGAATTGAAAGTACGTCGTGCGCTTCAGAATTCCAGAATGCTTTCTTCTGATGTAAGCGCAGCTTATGATCCGATGTATGCGGAAGCCTTTGAAAAACGGAGTGCGGCATTCTTTGGAAAAGGGCTGGTATTCAATAAATTTACCGGAGCAAGAGGAAAGAGTGGTTCCAATGATGCCAATGCAGAATATCTGGCAGAAATACGTCGTGCGATGAATACAGAAGATATATCGTATCAGTTCGCTGAACTTGGAAAGGTCGACATTGGAGGCGGTGGAACAATTGCTTATATTATGGCAAATTATGGCATGGAAGTTATCGACAGTGGTGTGGCAGTCTTAAGTATGCATGCACCATGGGAAGTAACAAGTAAGGCAGATGTATACGAGGCTTACAGAGGATATAAGTCGTTTTTGCGTAATATCTAAAAAAGAAAGTCGTATATTTGCACTTGAATGTACGGAAATAAGCACAATTGTGCACAATGACTGAAAAACACAGGAAAAATCAACAGATTTATTGGTGAAAGTCTTGACGAAAACTGGCAAAAACAGTAAAATATGAAGTGCGACTTAGAAAATTTAGTTTTAGGAGGTCATGACAAATGGCAAAATGGGTTTATATGTTTACAGAAGGTAACGCAACCATGAGAAACCT
>OLOG01000138.1_pt1 | contig 76145 bp, 77 predicted proteins | sample 1672351 | NCBI WGS metagenome assembly OLOG01 (sample SAMEA3136674, study PRJEB25190) | human gut metagenome | biome: human gut; feature: human-associated habitat; material: faeces | place: Austria | collected 2013 | reverse complement strand
TGATCCCGCCATCCATTGCATTTTTCTTTGGTGTCAGTCCTTTTGCTTTAAAATGGAACTTCAGGACGTTTCCTTCCGGTGCTTTTGTCAGGACAATGCTTTCTTTGACTCCTGTATTCAGGGATTCATAGGAAAATGTGCAGTCTTTCTTCTCTGATTCATAAGAGACTTTGACCTGCTTTTCCTCGGTATTTCCCTGTGCATCTTCCACCTTTTCTTCTTCCAGTCCGGTACGTGTTAATTTCTTTACCGATGTGAGGGCATCTTCCTGATCGTCTTTGTCTGTTGCTTCTGTATCTTCTGTCTGATCGTCAGATGTTGCTTCTGTCACTGCACGGACTGCCTGATCTGCCTGTGCGACTGCTTGTTCCACAGCCTTGGATGTCTGGTTATCTGACTGATCTTTTGAATCTGTTGTGTTGTCTGTATCTGTATTTTCTTCGTCCTCTCCATAGATTGGTGCGAAAGAGATCTCATACTTTCCATTTTCCATCAAAACCGGGGTCTTGTCTGTCAGTTTCTTTGGCAGATAGTGTTTCTTATCCCCTGTTTCATTTTCATAGGCATAATCTTTTAAGCTGTTTCCGTTCTCGCTTTTTGAATCTTCTACTTTCACGAGTGTTGGATCGTAGTCTTTTAATGTTCCATTGTCTGTTTCAAAGCGGACATCCTGCCCGTAAAAAACTGTTTCTTTTTTTCCATTTCCCAATTGAAATGTTGTAGATGTTTTTGTATTTTCACTTTGAATTACTTCTTTACATTCTATCTTTGTGTTTTCCGTTTTTTCAGATGCATAGATCTTCCGCGTCATTATTGCAATCTGTGACCATTCGGCTGTTGTAGTAATCATTGTTATAATCAAGATCAATGCGAGCAGTCTCTTTGGTAAACTTTTTCTCATATTTAATAATTCCTTTTCTTTTTTATCATATCTATTTGCTTCTTATTCTTGTATCTGCTACTATAATATTATCCATGTGATACTGCTATCTGCTGTGTGCAGATAGACCGGTTGCCAGCCTTTGTATTCCATGGATTTTTTAATGTCCATAACCTTTTCCCCTCTTTCCGATTAAATGATGCCTTCTAAATTAGGGGTATTATTAAAATTTCCAATAATACCCCACCTACCATGTATCAATATTTTATTGTTTTCGTTTTTCATTTTACTATATCACAATTCTTTTTTCAACAACTATTTCAATTTAAAATAGTTAGATATATTAAATTTATTTTTTCTATTGAAAATATTCGTATATTCATATAAAATATACCTAAGGAGTTGATAACCTATGAAATACAAAAAACTAACCCAATCACAATTACACATTATGAAAATATTATGGAACGAAAAAAAGCCGATGATTGCTTCTGATTTTGTTCAGCTTGATTCTTCTCTGAATCTGAACTCTGTTCAATCTGCATTGCGTTCTTTACTTAAGAAAAACTATATTGAAGTTTCCGACATTGTATACAGTGGTAAGGTTTTAACCAGAAGCTATATTCCTGTTGTTTCTTCTGAAGACTATGCTTCCGAGAATATTAACGGAGTTGTGAAGGATCTTTTATCTTCTAATATTCTTTTTCAATATGTAGAATCTGAAAATGATATTGAAGTTATTGAACGTTTACAGAAGAAATTAGAAGAACGTAAGAAAGCTCTGGAAAGGAAGTCCTAATATGACACCTGCAAATTATGGTTCCGTATTCAGTTCCTGTCTTTTTGGCAGTCTGATGATGCTTTATCTTTTTGTATTTTGCAGAAGTAACCGATTTATCTTAAGAAATGGAACTTCTGTAATTTATCTTGCTGTCGGAGTTGTCATGATCCGTATGCTTTTGCCTTGGAATTTTCATTTTGCCATGAATGTTGAATCCCATAAAATTCTTCCTTTTCTTTTTGATCTTTTAAGAGTAAAGATTTTATCTGTGGAATTTCTGACAATTCTTGTGATCATTTTGAGTGTTGGCAGTTGTTTGAGACTTGCTATATATTTTTATAAGCTTGTCTGCTATCATCATTTGCTTCATCAGTTAAATCCTCTTGATGACTTCAAAGTATCAAGGATTTTTTCTGATGTTTTGGAAGAGTATCATTGCACGAAACAGATTTCAGTCTTTCAGGTACCTGGTCTTTCCAGTCCTGCAATTTCTGGTCTGCTTCATCCTGTGATTCTTCTTCCTGACAGCGAATACAGTGAGCAGGATCTGCGTTTTATTTTTATGCATGAGCTTAATCATTATCTGCATCATGACTTGTGGAAGAGTTTTTTCTGGGAACTGGTTGTATGTATTTACTGGTGGAATCCTCTTTCTTATATAATTCGCCGCCAGATCAAAGATACTGCTGAATATGCAAATGATATTAGTCTTACCAGAGATATGGATGAACTTACACGAACTGATTATATGTTGAGTCTTCTTAAGACTTCCAAACAAACTCATACCTTTCACGCCCTTCCAACACTGCATTTTCAGGAAGGTACGATTTTAAGTATTGAGAAAAGATGCGATCTGATCAGTGAGAGTCCAAAGATTCATAAAAATACATTTTCACAATTTCTGCATATTGGATGTATCTCTTTGTTATTTATTCTTTCGTTATGTTTTATCTTTCAACCTAGTTCACCACCCTCAAATCTTGACGATGATGGTGCTGTTATCTTTGATAAGCCTAATAGCAGTAATTCATTCTATATAAAACGAAAAGATGGCAAAGGTTATGATTTATATATCAAACAAGAAGATAGTTTTATAAATGCAGGAATCATTGAAAATACTGAAGATTATAAAGGTTCAAAAATCTATTCCAATAAAAAGGAGGCTATGAAAATTTATGAAAACATTGAATAGGTTTATTTTTCTTTTTTTATTTAGTTTTATCGCAATTGGTCTATTTTCTGACTTAACTGTTTCAGCTCAGAACACCACTTCAAAACCTTCTACTGTTATTTCTGAAGAAGATTCTTCTGTATATAGTGGTGATGTTATAGTTTGGAAGTATAAAACTATGAATGGTAAATTATACAAAAGGAAATACAATCAAACAACAAAAAAATGGATTGGTAAGTGGATTCAAGCTTAAAAAAGAAAGGCCAGCAGATTTAATTGCTCTGCTAACCTTTCTTTTTTTCTATTAATTTCTGCGTAATCATTGAAACCATAATCCCACAAAATGCCCCACAACTATCAATCATCACATCAAATACTTTTCCTTCTCGTCCTGGAACAAATAATTGATGAATCTCATCGGTTGATGCATATCCTGTAGAGATCAGCTGTGCGATCAATACTGCTTTCTTTCGATCTTTTACATCACAGGACACCGCTTTATAAGTAAAAAATCCAAGCACTGCATATTCTGTAAAATGTGCTGTCTTTCTAACGAATGTATGCACTACTTCCGCATGCATCATAAGATCTGCATTAGAATGAATCTGGAAGAATCCAAAAAAACTTAAGATTCTTGCTAATTCTTTTGCATACCCAATACTCATCCCCGCAGAGGATGTCCCATTTTTTGCGGAAAATGAAAAAATTAAAATCATCAAAACGAGTGTTATCCCCCAGTATAACACTCGTTTTGTCTTCTTCTGTACTCTCATACAGTTCTCCTATAAACGGTTTCCGTACATCTTATCAAAATAGTTTGCGTACTCTCCAGATAAAATGTTCTGCCACCATTCTTTGTTATTTAAGTACCATTCAATGGTCTGTGCGATTCCTGTGTCGAAGTTGTATTTTGGTTTCCATCCAAGTTCTGTCTCTAATTTTGTTGGATCGATCGCATAACGCATGTCATGTCCTGGACGGTCTGTTACGAATTTGATCAGACTTTCTGGTTTGTCTAATGCTTTTAAGATTGTCTTTACAACTTCTAAGTTTGTACGTTCGTTATGTCCACCTACGTTGTAAACTTCTCCGACTTTTCCTTTATGAATGATCAGGTCAATAGCTTCGCAGTGGTCTGATACGTGTAACCAGTCACGGACATTTTCACCTTTTCCGTAGACTGGAAGTTCTTCATCTGCTAACGCACGGCTGATCATTAATGGAATCAGTTTCTCTGGGAAATGATATGGTCCGTAGTTGTTTGAGCATCTTGAGATTGTCACAGGAAGTCCAAATGTTCTGTGGTAAGCTAAGACAAATAAGTCTGCACTTGCTTTGGAACTGCTGTATGGGCTTGATGTGTGCAGTGGTGTTGTTTCAGTAAAGAATAAGTCTGGGCGGTCTAATGGAAGATCTCCGTATACTTCATCTGTGGATACCTGATGGTAACGTTTTACACCATATTTTTTTGCTGCATCTAACAGTACAACGGTTCCTTCTACGTTTGTTCTTACGAAGATCGATGGATTCTCAATAGAACGGTCTACATGGCTTTCTGCTGCAAAGTTTACAACGATATCGAATTTCTCTTTCTCGAATAAATCCATGATAAATTCACGGTCTGCAATATCACCTTTGACAAATTTGTAGTTTGGTTTGTCTTCCACTGGTTTTAATGTCTCAAGGTTTCCTGCGTATGTTAATAAATCTAAGTTTACGATTTCATAGTCAGGGTATTTATTTACCATATGATGAACGAAGTTTCCACCGATAAATCCGGCTCCTCCGGTTACTAATATTTTCATGTTATTCTCCTTATTTATCTAAAAATTTTCCTGCCATAACATCCATTAAATACTGTCCGTACTGGTTTTTCTTTAATGGTTCGATGTCTGTTAATAACTGGTCTTTTGTGATCCAGTGATTTAAGTATGCGATCTCTTCTAAGCAGGCAATCTTACGATGCTGGTGTGTCTCGACTGTTTTTACGAAGTTTGTTGCTTCCACTAAGGATTCATGTGTTCCTGTATCTAACCATGTAAATCCCTGTCCGAGTAATTCAACGTCTAACTGTCCATTTTCCAGATAGATCTTATTTAAATCTGTGATCTCTAATTCTCCTCTGGCAGATGGTGTTAATTCTTTGGCATATTTTACAACGTTGTTGTCGTAGAAATATAATCCTGTCACACAGTAGTTTGACTTTGGTTTTTCTGGTTTTTCTTCGATAGATACTGCTTTTCCGTCAGAGTCAAACTCAACGATTCCGAAACGTTCTGGATCATCTACATAATATCCGAAGACTGTCGCACCTTCTTTTTTATTTGCGGCACGTAAGAGACGTTTCTTTAATCCGTGTCCGTGGAAAATGTTATCTCCAAGAACCATGGCTACGCTGTCGTCTCCGATAAAATCTTCTCCAATGATAAATGCCTGTGCGAGTCCGTCTGGTGATGGCTGTACGGCATAGGATAAGTTTACTCCAAACTGATGTCCGTCTCCTAATAAAGACTCAAATCTTGGTGTGTCACTTGGTGTGGAAATGATCAGAATATCGCGGATTCCTGCATTCATTAATACAGATAATGGATAGTAGATCATTGGTTTATCATAAATTGGCAGTAACTGTTTGGATGTTACCATTGTTAATGGGTACAGTCTGGTACCAGAACCTCCGGCAAGAATAATTCCCTTCATTTGTCTTCCCTTTCTCCCTCTGGGTGCTTCTTAAAACTTAAATGTATCTTTTAAACCTTTCCATTTCTGGTCTTTTTCAGAAATGATCAGGTCAACGCCTTCTTCTAATGGCCATTCTACTCCGATCTCTGGATCGTTCCATGCAAGTCCGCCTTCGTCTCCTGGATGGTAGAAGTCTGTGCATTTGTAGCAGAATTCTGCTTCATCGGATAATACTAAGAATCCGTGTGCAAATCCTTCTGGGATGTAGAACTGTTTCATATTTTCTGCTGATAATTCAACACCGAACCATTTTCCATAAGTTTTGGAATCTGATCTTAAATCTACGGCTACGTCAAATACTTTTCCTCTGACAACTCGTACTAATTTTCCCTGTGGAAACTGTTTCTGGAAATGTAATCCACGAAGTACGCCTCTTGTTGACATAGACTGGTTATCCTGAACGAATACCATATCAAGTCCTGCTTCTTTCATATCGTTCTGGTTATATGTTTCTACGAAATATCCTCTTTCGTCTTTGAATACTGTTGGTTCGATAACGTAAAGTCCTTCAATGTCACAAGGTGTTACTGTAATTTTTCCCATGATGTTTTCTCCTTTTTTGAATTTAATCTTCGATTTATTTTAATAGTCAATCTCTTTTAAGTATCTGCTTAAGGCATCCTGCCATGTTGGTAATGGTTGAAATCCATTGGCTGTCAGTTTGCTTTTGTCCATTCTGCTGTTGGATGGGCGTTTTGCTTTCGCTGGATATTCGTCACTGCTGACTGGTGCAACGGATACATCCATGCCTGCCTGTTTAAAGATTTCACAGGCAAATTCATACCATGTGCAAAGACCTTCATTTGTTGCGTGATATCTTCCATATTTGTCTGTCTGGATCATATCGACTAATAATCTTGCAAGGTCGTATGTGTAAGTTGGTGAACCTGTCTGATCATTGACAACTGTTAGGTGATCGTGTGTCTTTCCTAAGTTTAACATTGTTTTGATGAAGTTCTTTCCATTTACTCCAAATACCCATGCAATACGAACTGTGAAAAATTTCTTTACATGTTCCTCGATGGCAAGTTCCCCTTCGTATTTTGTCTGTCCATAGACATTTAAAGGTTCTCTCTCGTCATCCGGCTCCCAAGGTCTTTCGCCTTGTCCGTTAAATACATAGTCTGTGCTGATATACATCATTTTGATATCTAATTCTTCACAGACTTTTGCGATATTTTCTGTTCCCTGTGCGTTGACTTTTCTGCAGATTTCTTCGTTGTCTTCTGCTGCATCAACGGCTGTGTATGCTGCACAGTGGATCACTGCATCTGGTGCTGCTTCTTTGATCACTTTATTTACCTGGTCAGCATCTGTGATATCCATTTCATCGATATCCACACCAATTCCTTCAAGTCCCTGTTTTTCTAGTTCGTTCATTACGTCATAGCCAAGCTGTCCTTTGACTCCTGTTACAAAAACTCTCATAACTCCTCCTTTATGATGTTATATATCTTACATATACATTTCATTATCATTCGCTTCTTATGGTTGACATATAAAAATTCCGGCAGATTTTGTGATCTTGATCACGCCTCCCTCTGCCATCTTCTTTCTTACAAAGTCTTTAAATTCTAAATAACGATGGTTTAAATATTCATGCTGATTTCCATGGCAGGATAAAATGTAGGAAATGAGCGGTTCCGGCTGATCAACTAACAATTCATCTTTGTAGTCAACTTCTTTTACTTGTGAGAATACTTTCTTTAATTGCTCTTCTCCATTTTCAAGACCAAAGACATCATATAATTTATGATCGGAAAGTGTGATCCTTTCATCAAAATCTTTGATCAGCTGTGTGATCTCCTGCATGTGACTGCTTCCATAAGTACTGCAGATAAATGTTCCTTCTGGTTTTAGAACTCTTTTGATTTCTTTCAGTGCTTCCTGCCGGTCTTCTAAATAAAATAATACATGATTTGCGATTACTTTATCAAAACTTTGATCGTCTTTTGGAATCTTTCTGCAGTCAATCATCTGGTAAAAAATCTGTCCATTTCCATCTCCGACATACTTTCTGGCATCTTTTACCATGCCTTGTGACTGATCGGATAAAGTGACATGAACATCTTTTGGAAGATTTTTGTTCTTCCACAGCTCTCCAGTTCCACATCCTAGTTCTAATACTTTATCGTTTTCTTTTAGATTTAACTGCTCATAGATCCAGTCAAACCATGGCTGTGGATTTTGTGAATATTTTTGATGAAGTCCGATGCGGATATCTAGGTTAGATGCATTTTTATACTGCTCTACTAATCCTTTTTCCAGATTGGTTACATGAAGAAGATTCATCATCTGTGTCCAGTCGATTTCTTCTTCATTATTCATCTTTTGTTCCATCTCTTCTAAGGATTGTTCTACCAGTTTCAGGTGTTCCATCTTTTTTTGTACAAGATATAGCTGTAAGCTGATCGATTCCTTAATGAAGTCTTGGTCTTCATCATTGATCGTCATCGTCATGATCTCTTCTAAGGAAAATCCGAGGTATTTTAATGACAAGATCTTTTGTAATTTGGCAAAATCGGCATCTGTGTAGAGACGATATCCATTATCTGCGACTTTGCTTGGCTTTAGGATGCCTTGGCGGTCGTAGTAGCGGATCGTTCTTAGGGTTACATTGGCTTTTTTTGCAAATTCACCGGATGTGTAGTAGCCGTCTTTTGTCATTTAGGTTCCTCCTTGGTTTTCTCTTATAACGTTATCATAAAGGGTGACGTAAGGGAAGTGTCAAGGATAAATTTTTGATTTTGTGAGGTTGGCCGACTGGAGTCTTTCTGTATATGATAAAAAATAAATAATCGAATAAAGGATTCAGAACCATTGAAATTACAAGTTGCGAAAGTACTTTCTATTTCATCCACTTCACGTGACTTTTCATTCAGTAATCTATATACTTTAATTAATCAATTTGTTATTATTCTAAATTTCATGGAGGTTTTTGTTTATGCTTGATAAGTCTCTTGTTTATAAAGATATTGTGATGTGTCTGCCTTTTGAGGAGTTAAAAACTCTTAAGGTTCCTGTTTTGCCTGATGGTTATTCTTATAAGATGTTTGAGCCTGGGGACGAGGTTGCTTGGGCGAATCTTGAGGTGTTGGTTGGGGAGTTTGATTGTTTTGAGGATGCTTCTGCTTATTTTGCTAAGACTTTTTTAGCTCATGAGGAACTTTTGGCTGACAGGGTTTGTTTTATTGTGAATCCTGAGGGAGAGATTGTTGCTACTACGAGTGCTTGGTTTAAAATGGCTGGGGATGTTCGGTTTCCTTTGATTCATTGGGTGTCTGCTTCTCCTAAAGAACAGGGGAAGGGGCTTGGGAAAGCGATTGTTTTGTTTGCTTTGTCTCGTTTTCTTGTTGTGGAACCTGATGCTGATTTTATTTTTCTTCATACACATACTTGGGCTTATAAGGCAGTTGGGATGTATCAGAAAATGGGCTTCCGAATTACCAAAAAAGCCCTGCCGACTAGCAGGACTGATTTTTCTTGTATGGATGTTTTGAAGGATGTACTTCCTGATTCAATTATTTCTCATCTTCTAGAGGAAGATTAAGATGCTGTCTGGAATCGCAGCCTTCTTCTTTGAATTTTGAATTTAGGAAGTCGATTTCTGTAGGTATTACTTTGATCAGATTCATTGGGTGTGGCATTTTTTCGATAGCTGTTCTTGGGATTTTCTTGTATTCTAATACTTTATTGTATTCCTCACTGAATGGCTCTATGATCTTTGCCTTACCCATGATCTGCATTCCTGCTAGTTCTCCGAAATTTTGTACCTATAACTTAGTACGCTAAAATCTATCAATCCTAATAACCGCATAATATTTCCCTACCATTTCATTCTTAATCTCTTCCTTAATATCCTTCACAATTCTCTCCGGATCATACTCTTTCCCATAAGGCACCACAAGATCAAAGATAACATTCGTATGTGTCGGACCTTTCACCATTCGAAAATCGTGTACTGATAATGTCTTATCATATTTTTCAACAATCTCCAAAACTTCTTTTCTCGTCTCATTTACTTCCGCATCATCCGTCACAACCGGATCCATATGAATCGTTGCTTCGCAGTGGTATTCTTCCATCAGACGCATCTCAATATGATCCATCAGATCATGCACTTCCATCATATCTTTGTTGTACGGAACTTCTGCATGTAAGGAAACAATTCTTCTTCCAGGACCATAATCATGTACTACAATATCATGAACTCCAATAACCATCTTATGATTTAAGACAGTTTCTGTGATCTTTGCAATCAGTTCTGGATCTGGCGATTCTCCTAATAATGGATTTAAAGTATCTTTGATAGATTCATAACCGCCCCATAATACAAAACATGCCACAAAAATTCCTACAATTCCATCAATATTTAGATGAAAATAATGAAAAACTAACATTCCGCCGACAACTGCTGCGGTTGATATACAGTCATTTAAGCTGTCTGCTGCGGTTGCTTTCATTGTCTCTGAATGAATTCTCCATCCGATTCCTTTATTAAATAAATACATCCAAAACTTTAATGCAATTGAAATCGCTAAAATTACATAAGAAATCCATTGTTCCGTAATTACTTCTGGGTGAATCACTTTCTCTACAGATGTTTTAAATAATTCAAATCCCATCATCAGGATCAAAATAGATACCACTAGTCCTGATACATATTCCATCCTTCCATGTCCAAATGGATGATCTTCGTCAGCTGGTTTTCCTGCAATATCAAACCCTACCAATGTAATGATAGAGGATGCTGCATCGGATAAGTTGTTAAATGCATCTGCTGTGATTGAGATCGCACCTGTGATGATTCCTGCAAAAAATTTCGTTGCAAACAGGAAGATATTACAGCAGATTCCTACGATTCCTGCCATCTTTCCATATGCATTTCTTACTTTGCTGTCCTTTATATTTTCTTTGTCTTTAATAAATAGTGATATTAATAAGTTTGTCATAAAAAACTCCATATATAGTGCAAATGGGAGTCCTAAGGACCCCCAATGTGTTTTTTCTTTATGTCTATGAGGATCTTTTACCCCATATATTCCTTTATGCTTCTACAATCTTACCTGCGATTGCAGATGCTGCTGCTGTTTTTGGAGATCCTAAGTAGATTTCTACTTTAGATGTTCCCATTCTTCCTAAGAAGTTACGGTTATTTGTTGCAAGAACACGTTCACCATCTGTCATGATTCCTCCTGCACGTCCGCAGCATAATCCACATCCTGGATGTGTAATGATCGCTCCAGCTTCGGCTAAGATCTTCATATATCCAGCATCGACTGCCTGTTTGTAGATCTTACGACTGGCTGGTGTTACGATCAGTTTTACATAGTCAGCAACTTTCTTTCCTTTTAAGATTTCTGCTGCTACCTTCAGATCTTCTAATCTTCCATTTGTACAAGATCCGATAAATACCTGGTCAAGTTTGGTTCCTTCAACTTCTTTGACCGCTCTGATCTTGTCTACCTGTGATGGACATGCTACCACTGGTACTAAATCTTCTGCTTTGTATGTGATCGTCTGGCAATACTCGGCATCTTCGTCTCCGTATAACCAGTCAACATCTGCTAAATCTACCTGAGAATATTCGGCTGTTTTCTCATCTGGTGCAAAAAGTGCTGCTTTGGCTCCGGCTTCGATTGCCATATTTGACATTGTCATTCTTGCTGCAACGCTCATCTCATCAACCGTACTTCCTGAGAATTCTAATGCTTTATATGTAGCTCCAGCTGCTGTTAAATCTCCGATCAGTCGTAAGATGATATCTTTAGAACTTACATTTTCAGGAAGTTTTCCATCGATAACGACCTTAATTGTCTCTGGTACACGTACCCACATCTCTCCTGTTCCAAGAATCGCTGCCATCTCTGTGTAACCGATTCCTGAAGAGAAACATCCAACGCAGCCATAAGTTGTTGTATGAGAGTCTGTTCCGAATACAATATTTCCTGGTTTTGCGTATCCGCATTCTGTCATTAACTGATGACAGATTCCGTCGCTTCTGTGTACATTTTTCATGCCGTATTTCTTGGCAAATGCATCACCGATCTTGAAATGTCTGACATCATCTGTTGTACTTGCTGGTACCATGTGGTCATAGATCAGTACAACTTTGTCTGGATCCCATAACTTTGTAAATCCCATTTCTTCGAATTTCTCTGCTACGAATGGAATAAAGATATCATGGATCATAACACGATCCACATTAACTGTCTGGATCTGTCCTGGTTTTACACTGTCAACACCAACGTTTCTGCTGATGATCTTTTCAATCATTGTCTGTCCCATATCTTTATTTCACCCCGTTTCTTTTCTTCATGGCTTCTACTAATCCGCCTGCATTGATGATCTCCATTAAGTTATCTGGAAGAGAATGGATTTCATAATCTGTACCGTTATGTGTGATCTTCTCTCCTAAAGTAACTTCGATCTCGTCACCTTCTTTGACTGCATCCTGAATCTTGTCATTCTCGATCAACAGTAATCCGTTGTTGATGGAGTTACGGAAGAAAATACGTGCAAATGATTTGGCAATGACGCATTTTACTTTTAATGCTTTAATGATCTCTGGTGCCTGTTCTCTGGAAGAACCGCATCCAAAGTTGCTTCCTGCTACGATAATATCTCCTTCCCCAATCTGTCCTGCTAATTCTGGACGAAGTGGAGAAAATCCGTACTGTTTCATATCTTCTACGGTTGGAAGTGCCAGATATTCTGTTGGGATGATGATATCTGTATCGATATCGTCTCCAAGCACCCAAACCTTACCTTTAAACTGTTCCATATCTATTCTATCCTTCTCTCTTAAATCTCATCTGCTGTTGTGATCTTACCTGCGATTGCGGATGCAGTAACTGTTGCCGCGGATCCTAAATATACATAAGAATCTGGATGTCCTGCACGTCCTTTGAAGTTTCTTGTTCCTGTGGAAATTAAAACTTCATCTTTACCGATGACACCCTGGCAGCTTCCCCAGCAAACGCTGCAGTTGCAGTTCATAACCATTGCTCCGGATTCCATGAAAATGTCGATCAGCCCTTCATCTAATGCCTGCATATAAACTTCATTGGAAGCTGGTGCGATTAAGAATCTTACGCTGTCACTGACTTTCTTTCCTTTTAAGATTTCGGCTGCAACTCTTAATTCTTCGATACGTCCGTTGTTGCATGATCCTAAGAATGCTTCATCAATCTTCACATCATTAACTTCTTTGGCATCTACCACATCATCGATCTGATGAGGTCTTGCAACAACTGGTTTGATCTCGTCTAAGTTAATATCGTATACTTTCTCAAATACGGCATCGTCATCACTCTTGAATAAGTTCTCTGCTTTTCTTCCGCGGCTTTCTACATATTCTACGACTTTCTCATCTGGTTCAACAATTCCTGTCTTAGCTCCTGCTTCGACTGCAAGGTTACAAAGAACTAAACGCTCGTCGATATCAAGGTTATGAGCACCTTCTCCAGCAAATTCCATGATCTTGTAGTTACATCCATTTGCTCCAACCATTCCAATGATAGAAAGCATTAAATCTCTGGCGTATACACCTTCTCTTAATTTACCATGCAGGTTAAAACGAATCGTATCTGGTACTAATACCCAAGACTGTCCTGTTACCATAGCATATAAGAAATCAGTACATCCGATTCCTGTACCGAATGCTCCTAATGCTCCGTATGTACATGTATGAGAGTCTGCACCCATGATAAATTCTCCTGGGCATACATGATTTTCTACCATGATCTGATGACAGACACCTTTTCCTTCATATAATTTGATCTGATGTTCTTTTGCGAAATTACGCATCTTTCTATGTGCTGCTGCTGTCTTTGGATTCTCTGCAGGCACGTTATGGTCCATAATAAATACCAGTTTGCCCTTATCTGCGATCTTTGGATGCTTTAACTGGTTATGGTACATATCAATTGTCAAATGTGTTGTTCCGTCATTACTCATTAAGCGGTCAACTTCGATCGTATGGATCTCTCCTGCTTTTACCTGATCTACTTTCGCAGCTCTTGCGATAATCTTTTCTCCAATGGTCATTCCCATGTTACTATTCCTCCCCTTCATTTAAGAAATTGATCAATCCGCCGTGATCCAGAATATTCTGCATATATGGTGGCAGTTTGGTACATGGAAGGGTTTCGTTTTCTGTTTTGATCCATCCTTCAGACAGGTTGATATCAATGTCAGCTCCGTCTTCCACTTTATCGTATAAGTCTTTGCTGATGATCACTGGTAATCCAATGTTGATTGAGTTTCTATAGAAGATTCTTGCAAATGATTTGGCAACCACTGCTTTGACACCTAAGGCTTTTAGTACGCTTGGTGCCTGTTCTCTTGAGGATCCACATCCAAAGTTCTCTCCTGCTACAACAATATCTCCTTCTTTTACCTTCTTGGCAAAGTCTTTATCGATTGATTCAAAAGTATATACTTTCATCTCTTCAATATTTGGTAATAACAAATATTGTGACGCAATGATCTGATCTGTATCTACGTCATTATGGAATTTAAATACACGTCCCATTGATCTTCCTCCTGTTTTGTATCTTTTACTTTTAAGGATACTATAAAATGAGAAAAAAATCTATGTCTGATGACAAAAAAGAATGGTAATAAGGAAAATATTACCACCCTTTATCCTCGTATTCTATATAATTTCATCAACACTCTTCGAAATGGAATCAAATGCAGCCAGATATGTTCAAAAAACTCCCACCAGAAATCTCCCGGTGCGATCCATTTTCCTTTTCTCTGTACTTTGATGACGACTGCGAAAACTTGTTCCTTATCAATCGGGCCTTCCATGTCTGTCTGTGCATCTCCAATGATAAATAACTTTCCGTCTTTGTCGATATGATGAATCCGATGCATCACATACGCTCCGTCTTTTCTCTGAAAAAATACCATATCTCCTGGTTTTAATTCTTCTTCCGGTCTCTTCATCAAAATATAATCCCTGTGATGGATCAAAAATGGGTTCATGCTGCTCCCGCTGATCATCATACTGACTTCTTTGCCCTCTTCCACCAGTTCTTTTAATACCGGAATATAAACATCATTTGCTATCTGTCTCATTCGTCTAATACCAATCCACGCTCGTACAGGGCACTTACAAATCCTATGACATCTCTCGTTGCAGTTTCCCTGTCTACTTCAAATTCATCCATAATCTTATCAACTAATATCTCACTTGATTCCGATTCATCTAAATTCTTCCAGATAAATGCTGCCACTTCATTCAATGTGATCATTCCATTAAACTGCTGGGTTGCAGCTCCTGTTGGCACAAGAATTACTTCGCCTGCAATATCACGAAGCATAAAATCTGTATTACGTTTCATATGCTCCTCCATTCCATTCCCTTTTTTATTATTCTTATTTTATTATATAACGAAAGAAAAAGAAAGGTTTGTCTCATAAATTACCGATAAATAAGAAAAAAGGCCATTAGCTGCGGCCTTTTCTCTTGTTTTTCTTTAATTTCATTTCTTTCCATGTGTATGGATTGATCAATAATAACATTGGGAATAATTCCAGTCTTCCTGCCAGCATATCGAAGATCATCACAATCTTTGACAGATCTGAATACATAGAAAAGTTTCCTGTCGGACCGACGATATTAAGTCCTGGTCCAATATTATTCAATGTAGCTACAACTGCCGTGAAGTTACTTGTAAAATCAAAATTATCTATTGAAACGATCAACACTGAGAACATTAAAATAAATGCATATGCGATCATATAAACATTGATTCCACGAATAACTTCGTGCTCTACTACTCGTCCATTAAATTTAACTTTGCGTACAGTTCTTGGATGTAAATAAGAAAGTAATTCTTTCTTAACTGTCTTTAACATAATGACAAGTCTTGATACTTTCATACCTCCACCAGTACTTCCGGCACATGCTCCTGAAAACATCAGCATTACCAGAATAAATTTTGAAAATTCCGGCCACTGGTTAAAGTCTGTGGATGCATATCCTGTTGTTGTGATCACTGTTCCAACCTGGAATAATGCATGGCGGAATGCCTGCTCGATCGTTGGAAATAAGCTGTGGATGTTATAAGTGATCATTGCCACAGATGCACCGATAAATAATAAATAATATTTTAATTCTTCATAATGAATTGCATCTTTAAATTTCTTGATCAATATAAAATAATATACGTTAAAATTGACTCCAAATAAGATCATAAAGATGGCGATCAGATATTGTATGTATGGTGAGTAAGATGCACATCCTGAATTCAATACGGAAAATCCACCAGTTCCCGCTGTACCAAATGCTAGTAATAAGGAGTCAAACAGTGGAAGTCTTCCAAGAAGTAATAATCCTACCATAACAATCGTCATAAAAATATAAATCTTATATAAGATCATGGACGTCTTTCTGATCTTAGGAACCAGTTTCCCAACAGATGGCCCCGGGCTTTCTGCTCTCATCAGATGGATATTCTGTCCACCAACCAATGGCATAACGGCAAGTACGAATACAAACACACCCATACCACCAACCCAATGGGTAAAGCTTCGCCAGAACAGACTGCATCTTGCCAGTGCTTCTACATCTGTCAGAATACTCGATCCTGTTGTTGTAAATCCAGAAACAGTCTCAAACATCGCATCTACAACTGATGGAATATCTCCGTTAATCACAAAAGGAAGTGCTCCAAAAAAACTCATCACGATCCAGCTGATCGCAACGGTTAAAAATCCTTCTTTTGCATAGTATACTGTCTTCTTTGGTTTCTTCATTACTAAAAGAATTCCGATGATCAGACATACAAATAACATGATCCAGAAGGAAAAACCTTTCTTCTCATGATAGATTAATGCAACAATACATGGCAGTGATAAAAATGCACTCTCAAAAAGCATCACCAGCCCTATTACATACCGAATCATTGAAAAATTCATTTATCCTGCCTCCATTACCCTCTCTTTAAGATGTCTTTGACATCGTGTAATCCTTTTTTGGTTGTAACGACAACAACAAGGTCATCTTCTTCCATATGATCCTGCCCATTTGGAATCATTGCTCTTCCATTACGGTAAATACTGCAGACTAACAGATCCTTGATCAATGGAAGATCTTTGATCGGTACTCCAATAACTGGCGAACCTTTCTGAATATGGAATTCCAAGGCTTCTGCTCGTCCATCCATAAGTTTATATAAGTTCTCGATATTACTTCCGATCGAATTCTGTCTTGCTCTTACATACTGGACAATATACTGTGCTGTCAAATACTCTGGATAGATCATGCTTCCAAGATCTAATCGTTCGATCATGGCATCATAATTTAATTTCTGTACCTTTGTTACCAGTTTTGCATCACACTGTCCTTGTGCATATAAAGATAAAAAGATATTCTCTTCATCATGATTCGTCAGTGCGATAAATGCATCAACATCCATTAATCCTTCTTCAATCAGCATATCATGGTCATTTCCATTTCCATGAATGATCATAGCATCTGGGATACTCTCGTTTAATTTCTCACATTGTTTCTTATCTTTGTCGATCAGCTTGACCCCGATTCCACTGGATACCAGTAATTTGGATAAATAAAATCCAATCTTGCTGCCTCCAACGATCATTGCTTCATGAACCTGATTCTCCTTCTCCCCAATCTTTCTAAAAAACTGCATTGCACAGTTCGGTCTCCCTACAAAAGAAATAATATCCTTTTCCTTAAGCTGGAAAGAACCATTTGGAATGATTAGCTCTTTCTTACGTTCTACTGCACAGATCAGAATCTCGCAGTTTAACTGATTGCTGACATCAATCAGTGACATTCCATCTAATCTGGAATTGTGAGGGATACGATATTTTAACATTTCAATACGTCCCTGTGAAAATTTATTTACTTCCATTGCAGAAGGAAATCTTAGTAATCTCGCAATCTCATATGCAGCACCTAATTCCGGATTCAGTACAACAGAAATTCCCATCTCTTCTTTAATAAAGCTGATCTCATCATAGTAAACAGGATTTCTGACTCTCGCAACAGTCTCACATTTTCCTGTTTTCTTTGCGATCAGGCAACATAAGAGATTTAATTCGTCTGAGTTTGTGACTGCAATAATAATATCTGCTGTCTCAACCCCTGCTTCAGACAAAATATTGTAACTTGCTCCATTTCCAATGACTCCTAATACATCATGTGTCTCTGCAAGTTTCTGTACAACATCTGCCTTCTCATCAATAATGGAAATGTCATGGTTCTCTCCACTTAATTCCTCAACAAGTGTAGAACCAATTCTACCACACCCAACAATGATAATATTCATTTTTTTACCCTCAATTCATTAACACTTTCTTAACAAATTTTTATACTTTTTTTAATACTTGTCCTATTCTATCACAGACAATCGAAAATTCCAATGATAATTTATGAAATCAAACTTAACAATATCGTCCCTGCAACAATCAATCCAAGTCCGATCAGTGATTTTTTATTTAACCTCTCTCCAAATACGATCCTTGAAAATATAATAGTAACAAGAATACTAAGTTTATCGATCGGCACAACGACACTTGCTAATCCATCCTGTAATAACATAACCATGAAGCTCCTGTTGCCACGTCTGAATCTGTCTTCTTGATCCCACATTTTGCAAGAATCGCTGTGATACCTGCAAAAAATGACGAACCTGCCGCGTATAGTATCCACATATTTTTTTATCTCCTTTTGTTTCATTATAGCACAACAAAAATATCCTGCATTATCAACTGTCATTTCTCTGATAATACAGGATATTTTTTCTGTTACATCTTCTTATCTTCTATTAATAGTGTTTCACTTCTCTGTTTGTTTGCAATCCGATCCCTGATTCCCTGCATTCTCTCATCTAATGCCGCACTTTGTCTCGCACAATCATATAATTCTTCCTGAAGAATTTCCACTTCTTCACTGGATAATTCTTTTTTGTAACGCATCTTGTGATCAAGACTTGCCCAGAAATCCATGGCAATGGTTCGAAACTGTACTTCTACATACACCATTTTCTTTTCATTTTGTAAAAAGATCGGTACTTGTACGATCAGATGCAGGCTTCGGTATCCGCTTGGTTTTGGATTCTTAATATAGTCTTTCTTCTCGATCAGTACGATATCATCTTGTCTCAAGAAACTTTCTGCCAGTGCATAAATATCATCTGGAAATGAACAGATGACTCTGACTCCTGCGATATCACGGATATTTTCTTCAATTGATTCTAAACTGACTGGAATATCTTTTCTGCGAATCTTCTTCATGATGCTGTCATAGGATTTGACTCTTGTTTTGATGCTTTCGATTGGATTTCCATCGTATTCTAAGGATAGTTCATGATTTAGTACTCTGAACTTTGTCTCGATCTCCATGATCGCGCATTCATAATAAGACATCAAAAGATCAAATGGTTTCTTATTTTTCTGTACCATATCTAAAAATTCATCGGATAAAAGATTTTGTTTGACAAAATTATCTCTTCTCGCATCAAGTAATGCTTTTCCTTGTTTCTTCAACTCTTCGATCACGACTAAATTTCTCTTCATCACAAATTATCTTCCTTCCATTGTAAGTATTGTTATGCGAACATAGAAAATCCTAATACTACAAGCCCTAAGATCACAAGGATCACTCCTGTTGCACGGTTTAATGTCTCCGGAGTTGCCTTATTGGCGAATCGTGCTGCGATCCTTGCCCACATCAGTGTAAATACAACGCACAGAATAAATACCGTCCAGTCTGGTGCCCCGCCGATCATAAAGTGTGATGCTGCTCCTGTAAATGCAGTGAATGCCATAATAAATACACTGGTTCCTACCGCTGTCTTTAACTCATAACCTAAGACACTTGTTAAAATCAGCAGCATCATCATTCCACCACCTGCACCTACAAATCCACAGATCAATCCGATGATCACTCCACAGACAATGGACTGGATCACACGTTTCTTTGCAGAAACTCCCTGCATGGCTTCTTTCGTTGTCATGACTGGTCTTACGATAAACTTTATTCCTAACATGAACGTCATAAATACAGAAAAACTTCCCATCGTTGCAGATGGCAGCAAGCTTGCAATATAACTTCCTACTACTGTAAATGTTAGCACACTTATCATCATGATGATACCATTTTTTATATCAAGGTTCTTATTTTTTCCATAAATATAAGCGGAAACTGCACTCGCCAGTACATCTGATGATAATGCGATTCCAACTGCCATATATGGTTCCATCCCAAGAAATGTAATCAGCATTGGACTGATCACGGCCGCTGCACTCATCCCTGCAAATCCCGTTCCAAGTCCTGCTCCCATTCCTGCAAAAAATGTTACGATGATCGTTAATAATAATTTCATCTTATTGTCCACCTTTCAAAATATAATTGAGATTTTTATCCATTGTTTCCATCACTTTGATAAAAACCTGTTTTTCTTCCTGACTTGTATTGGCAAAAATCTGGTCTACAAAATCTTTCTGCAATTTCTGTCCTTGTTTGATCACTGGCTGTGCCTGTTTTGTACAGATCAGTTTGGTCTTCCTTCGGTCTCCTTTGACTTCCTCTCTTATGAGATAACCTTCCTGCACCAATCTGTCTACATTGATCGATACCAGATTCGCCTTGATATTTCTGATCTTCACAATATCTCTGGCCGTCTGATACTGTGGGTTATTTGCTAAAAACATCAGAATATCGAAAGCCGTTTGTGGAAGTTTTAATTCTTTACACAATGGTTTACATACGTCATTGTATACTTCTAATAATTTCCTTGGAAATTCTATGTTGATCTTCATTGTTTGTCCTTTCTTTTTATTTTAGTTCATATTTGAACTATTCATTTTTGATGTATTATAGCAGTTTTGTTCTTAAAAAGCAAATTTTTATATATGAAAAAGACGAGTTTGAATTTATTGTCATTCAAACCCGTCTTTTTTGTTAACGTTTTAATTGGATTGTTCATTTCCCACCTGATTCTTCTATTTTAAAATCTCATAATATTGCTTTTATCATATGTTATCGATTCCTTATTTTTTGTGCTGTTGGCAGGATACTTTCATTTAACATCATTTGAAATACTGCTTTTATATGCATTTTTTGCTCTTCTGTCATAATTGTATTTTCGTATGCTGTCATTGGTATTTCATCAATCATAGCATTTATTTTATGAATATCAATTTTATCTGCAAATCTTAAAACAGCCTGATTGCAATCTTCATTTTGTATGCTTTCGATATACTGAAACGGATGAATGTGTTTTTCATTTTCTTGGGTAAAAAATGAAACTCCTGTTCCTAGTGCATCCTGTCTGATATCATTTTCATTTAAAATTCTTCGTTCTGCAACCGATGGATTTCTTTTATTAAATAAACAGTTTCCATTATCATAGACAGGTGCTATCTTCCCTGTACCATCTGCATTGATAAAGATTCCCCAGTTTCCATTGTTGCGGTCATTATTTCTAATAAATGCATCTGTCACAAACATATCCCAGAATCTTTCCAACAGTCCTTCTGTATTTTGAAAAACCGGTGCTGTCTTGATAACAGTTAGTGCATCACTCAACGCCTCTCCTTGCTGGTTAGAAGAACTGCTTTCAAGCATTGCATCTGATTCTGTCAATGAGTTTTTGATCTGTCCATATTCTACTAAGTTATGCATTGGATCGAAATCTTTGCATGCGACAACAATTTTTCCATCTCGATATCCTAACATTGTTTCATGGACCGGAATTCCTAAGAGTTCATACACATGAGAGCCTATATATTCACTTAATGGGCTCATTGTATAAGATGGAATATGAGCATTTTCTTTTTTTCTTTCTGGAAAATTTTTTGTATTTTCTGGAAACTTTATCATCCATCGCTGTCCATCTATGATAATTGCATATTTTGATCCACTTTTCCCACCATAATATGTTGTTAAATCTCTTTGATAATGGTCAAGGTTCTTTATTTCCATGCACTTTTCTCCTACTCTTACAAATAATTGCTATTTCACTTCCATTTTGTTAAAATCTATTTTATATGAATTTTTATCAAATAACAAGGAGTTACCTTACAAATGAAACGTAAAGCTTTAAAAGCTGCTTTCCCGCAAACAATCCCCATCTTTACCGGTTTTTGTTTTCTTGGGCTGGCCTATGGAATTTATATGAATGCATCTGGATTCTCTTTTGTGTATCCGATGTTTATGAGTCTGCTGATCTTCGGCGGTTCTTTGGAATGTGTGATGAGAGTTTTTCTATTAACTGCTCCGCAGAAATTCTTGAAGATGTGGATAAGGGTTGGTTTATGTTTTTTGTTACATTATTAAACCAGTTTTACTGGGTTGCAAGTGCAACGATCGGATTATGTGTCTTAGGAACTATGGCAACGAGATTTCTTCCATTCCTGATCTTCCGCGAGAATAAAGAAACACCTGCTTTTATTCAATATCTTGGAAAATATCTTCCTGCTTCTGTATTTGGAATGCTTGTGATTTATTGTCTTCGCAATGTGTCTTTCCTTCATGGAAGTCATGGGATTCCAGAGATGATTGCAATTGTTGTAACTTGTAGGCTTCACTTATGAAAACGACAGATGCTTGTTTCGATTGCCGGCAGGACGGCTTGTTATATGTTATTGTTACACTTTGTTTTTATCTAAAAAATATATCCAATATAATTTACATATCAAACAGGATGGTTCATTGATACCTCCTGTTTTTCTTATTTTCATCCAATCCTCACATTTCTTTTTTGTATACATACCATGATAATATAAAAAGAAAAGGAGAATATCGATGGATCGATGTTGTTGTAATCAGCCATCTGGAATGAGAAATCATGGGCACCGGCATGGCGGCGTAGATTCCATGCCGGTTGCGATGCAGTATGTTCCGTGGCAGCATTGGAATCAGATTTATAATCCAGAAGAAGGTTTAAAATGTGGAACGATCTTTCCAGAGTTAAATAAACCATTTTATGGGAAAGGGGCGTGCAAATAATGAATCAGTATGATAAGAAAAAGCTATTAAATTATATCGATGCTGTCAGTTTTGCCCTGATCGATACGACCTTGTATCTGGATACTCATCCAAATGACCAGAAAGCGATTGACCATTTTAATCAGTATCAGAAAGCAAGAAAACAGGCCTTGAAAGAATATGCCAGAAATTTCGAACCATTAACGATCGACAGTGCTGATATTGACGATCGCTTTACATGGGCAACAGATTCCTGGCCATGGATGAAGAAGGGAGGATGCTAGTATGTGGAACTATGAGAAACGACTGGAATTCCCAGTTAATATTAAACGAACTGATCCTGCTATGGCACAATTGATCATCACACAATACGGAGGTCCAGATGGAGAACTCGGAGCCTCTATGAGATATCTTTCCCAGAGATTTGCTATGCCGTATAAGAATGTATGTGGTGTGCTGACTGATATCGGAACCGAGGAATTGGCTCATTTGGAGATGATCTGTACTATTGTGCATCAGCTGACAAGGGATTTAACACCTGAACAGGTAAAGAAGTCAGGATTCGGAGCTTACTATGTAGACCACACCGCCGGCGTATGGCCACAGGCCGCAAGCGGAGTACCATTTAGCGCTGCAACCTTCCAGTCAGTTGGTGATCCGATCACAGATTTAAGCGAAAACCTCGCTGCGGAACAGAAGGCACGAACAACTTATGATAACCTGTTAAGAATCATTGATGATCCTGATGTGAGAGAACCGTTGAAATTTTTAAGAGCTAGGGAGATTGTGCATTTCCAGAGATTTGGTGAGGCTTTGAGGATTGTGCAGGATCACTTGGATAGTAAGAACTTCTATGCAATAAACCCTGCTTTTGATTGTAAAAAATTTTGATTTTGTGAGATTGGCCAACTGAAGTCTTTCTGTATATGATAAAAATTACTAGCCAATACCGTATAACATACACACTTGTAGTGATTTGAATAGCCGTCTGTGTATATGAGAAAAACGAAATAATAATATAAAGGATCCAGAACCATTGAAATTTTGCCGTCGTTTTGAACGGTTCGCAGCTAGTTTGGTGCGCTGTTTGAGCGAAGCGAGTTGCGCAAGGAAAACTAGCGAATCAGCGACCGTTCAAAACGGCGAGCATAAATTTCTGGTCTGGATCCTTTATATTATTATTTCGTTTTTCTCATATACACAATGAACGACTATCCAAATTACAATTTTAATCATTTAATTGCTGAGCTTTTTCAAATTCTTCCATCATAACATCGCTAGGTTCTTCCGTACATAAACTAACTACAACGATCAAAACAGAAGACACAATAAATGCTGGCAATAAGCAGTAGATTTCAAAAATACCACCTAATTTAGCTAATGTAAATGGCCATACAAGTGCAATGATACCACCACTTAACATTCCAGCGATTGCTCCTTTTAGGTTTGTTCTCTTCCAGAATAATGCAAACAGTGTTAATGGACCAAAGGCTCCACCGAATCCTGCCCATGCATTCTCTACTAATCCGAATACGGAGCTGTTCTCGTCCATCGCAATGAAAATACCGATCAGTGCGATCACGATTGTTGTGATTCTTGAGATCAGTAAGACCTTTTCTTCGGACATCTCTTTCTTAAATAATCCTTGGAATAGGTTCTTAGATACACAAGATGATGCAATTAACAGCTGTGAATCTGATGTACTCATTGTTGCTGCAAGAATTCCTGATAAAATGATTCCTGCCATAAATAATGGGATCAGTCCTTTAAATAAATGTGTTGTCATGTAAATAAAGATTCTCTGGTTTCCATTTCCTGCTAATTCTGCTACATTTGGATATAATGCTGCTCCTGTAAATCCGATACATACGGCTACGCTTAAGGAAATCAGTACCCAGATCATAGCGATATTTCTTGATTTCTTTACTTCCTGTGGATCACGGATCGCCATGAATCTTACAAGAATATGCGGCATGCCGAAATATCCAAGTCCCCATGCAAGTCCGGATAAGATTGGAATCACACCCTGTGATACGGCTCCTCCTGTTGCTGGATCATGGTATTTCATAACATCAAAGAACCCTTCTAGTGCCTGTCCATGTGCAACAACGTTCGCTACTCCTCCTGCGTTGACAACTCCAACGATCAGTACGATCACGATCGCAAATGACATTAACAGTCCCTGAATCAGGTCTGTTGTACTTGCTGCTAAGAATCCACCCATGGATGTATATAATACGATAACGATCGCACAGACGATCATACTCTTCTGATAGTTTAATCCGAATACAGAGTTAAATAATGTACCACATGCGGCAAATCCTGATGCTGTATATACTGTAAAGAAAATAAGGATCATGATCGCTGAAATACTGCTTAAGATCTTCTTATCATCTTTGAAACGGTTACTGAAAAAGTCTGGTACTGTGATCGCATTATCTGCTACTTCTGTATAATGACGTAATCTCTTTGCCACAATCTTCCAGTTTAAGTATGTACCAAGGATCAGTCCGATAGCTGTCCATCCTGCCTGACTGAATCCTGTTGCGTATGCAAGTCCGGGTAATCCCATTAACAGCCAGCTGCTCATATCAGATGCTTCTGCACTCATTGCGGTAACCCATGGTCCAAGTCCTCGTCCTCCAAGGAAGTAATCTTCGGATGTCTTTGTCTTTCTGCTGTAGAAGACACCAATCCAGACAACCATTGCCATATAGAGGACCATTGCGATCAGTATTGGTAATTTCATATGAATTCTCCTCTTCTTTATGTGTATTTATCTTCATGATTTAAGCCTTTTTACGGCTCATTTTTTGACATGATTGTCTATTTTATCACATTCTTTTGATTGGTTCAAGAAAAAGACAATTACTCGACACGCTCAGGCATGACAACGGCTGCCACAATATATAATAACAATCCTGTTCCCGTCGTACATAATGCTGCCGTAAGGATGCGTACTAATGTTGGATCTACATCAAAATATTCTGCCAATCCTCCACATACGCCGAATAAAAAACGATCTTTTCTTGATTTATATAATGTTTTCTTCATTTCCTGTCCCTCCAGTTATATTTCTAATTCATCTATTCCTGTTATATTTTTAATTCATCTATAATGTTTGATCATCAAAATCTATCGTAAGATCTCCACTTCCACAGTCTATATTGATCCATTTTGATGCATTGGTATTATGTTTCTTGACATCATCTTCGAAAAGCACATCTCCAATCTTTACATCTCCACTTCCAATATCCAGATCATAGTTATAATCTTTTTCACTGCCTGACATTGTCAATGTGACGTCTCCCGAACCTAAGTCAATCTCCGTCTTTGATGCTGTGATCGTTGACAGATTAATATCCCCGCTTCCACAGTCTATGTCAAATTCATCTGTGATATTCAAAGAATCTGACACAATGTCTCCATTGCCACAATCCATGGAAACTTCCTCAAAGGTAACTCCTTTGGGCAGAATTACTGTGATCTCATCGGTTGATTGAAACCAGAACAGTTGAAAATGTCTGCTTTTTTGTTTAATTTTAATTTCTCCATCTGACTTTAATGTCACTGGATCCCAACTTCCTTTTTTCTTTATGATCAGTTGATCCTGATCACCATTTTGAATCTTAACATTTGCACTTCCAATATCAATGTCTAATTTTCGAATCTCGTCTGCCCTGATATCTAGTTTCTGTGTCTGTAATCTGCCGCTTGTCTTTTCTGCTGCATGATTTCTGATCTGCCTTGGGTCTGCACCTAATACAAATGCTGCTATGATACATCCGATTCCTGCAACAGCTGTCAACGATACTAATATCCTACATATTTTATTAAATTTCTTCATGTTTATTCACACCCTCTTCCAAAATTCCTACTCCAGATTTCACGAATCTTCGTAATGATCCATGGAATTGCTTTGGCACAGATCCAGACAAGAAGCCATAACAGCAAAATTCCGCCTGCAATCATCAAAAAGCCGCCGCCTAACATCAATAGTCCATATGGCACTGTTGTAAACATCTTATAAATACCAGCTCCTGTCAGTGCAAGTCCTCCAAAAAGCATTCCAACACATGAGCCAAACACGCCTCCGATAATCCCTATCGTAATTCCAAAGATTCCCGGAATCAGCCAGCTTCCAACAAAGACAAGAATGACGATCATTAAGATAATATTGCGTGTCCTGTTTCCTTTCATATGCCATCCGCTGTATTGCTTCTTTTCTTGCTGATCTTTTTTTGTTTCCTTTTTGCTCATCTGCTTGTAATCTTCGTAAGCTTCCTGCCTGTATCCTTCTTCTGTATACTCTCCCTGCTGAGCATTTCCCTGTACGGAATCACGGATCATCTTTGCGATCTTCTCTGGTGATCCAAGTTCCCTGATCACTTGTTCTTCTTTGTCTTCCCCTGCTTCCTCAAAATAATCTTCATAATAAGCGATTGCATCTTCAATCTCTTCTTCTGGAAGGTCTTTTAATAAAAAAGACAGTCTTTTTAAATATTCCTCCCGGTTCATACTTGTTCTCCTCCTTCAAAAATTCCCGATATTCTCTGGGAATACTGCTTCCATTCTTCTTTGTACAACGAAAGCTGTGCAACACCTAATGATGTAATCTTATAATATCTTCTGTTCCTGCCACCGTACTGCTTGTCATAGACTTCCAGACAACCATCTTTCTTAAGTCTCCTTAACACCGGATATAACGTGGATTCAGACACATCCAAAACTTCTCTTACGTCCTGTGTGATCTTATATCCATAGGTTCCTTCACTTTCTCTTGAAACGACAGCCAGAACTACAGCATCTAAGAGTGCAGCTCCTGTATTAAAAACCATCGGCATCCTCCTTATTTATATTATCTTTGTTCTAATATTATACGTCATATAATATTATATTTTCTGTGTTATGTCAACTACGCATTCTACTATATGATATAAAGTTGTATCAATATACACGATCTTCTTCTAGCACAATATCTTTTTGTAAAAAATCGCAGAAAAAAAGACCACCACATATTTCTATGTAATGATCTTTCTATGATTCTAACTACAAAAATCTTATTTTAAGACTTTCTTTAACTGACTTACAGCTTTTGAACTTGCTTTACTGTGCAGATCCTGATAGTCAAAGAATGCAAATCCATCGACATTCTTTTTCCTTGCGTACTCTACCTGTTTTCTTAAAACCTTTGTATCGCTCTTCCATTCTTTTCTCTCTGCACGGTTCTGTCCTGTATTGTGTCCTGCGCGATAAACCGCAATACCAATATATAGTTTTACTTTTTTACTCTTGCAGGCTTTTACCCAGCGGTCTGTGACTTTGTTAAATTTCGCTGTTGGATGTTTAAATCCCCAGTAAATCTGTGGGCAGATATAATCAACATACTGCGTAGATTTCGTCCACTTGTAAATATCTACATAATAAGAATATTTGCTTGTCAGGTTGTCAATGTTACCAGCCGGACTGATTCCATATGTGACATTTGGATTGATCTTCTTGATTGCTTTTTTCATGTCACGAACCAGAGTGCTTACCTGTGCACGGCGGTATATATAGATACTTTTCTTTTTCTTCTTATAAGATGACTTTTTGTATTCTTTCGCATCAAATGCAGTTTTTACATTTTTCTTTGTAAATTCTGGATAGAAATAATCATCCATATGAATTCCATCTACTTTGTAGTTGCGAACGATTTCTTTTACTCCATTGATGATCAGGGTACGAACTGCTTTCTTGGATGGATTATAATATAAGCTTCCTCCATAAGATAAAACATTTCTTCGTGTTGATTTCTTTGCATGCCACTTTCTTGCCTGATTATTCTTGGCAAGTTTCTTATAGTTTGTTGATCCTGTTGTGACACGATATGGATTTACCCATGCTTCGATTTTCATTCCATTCTTGTGTGCAACATCTACCATAATCTTTAATGGATCATATCCTGGACTTCTTCCCTGTTTGCCTGAAATGTATTTTGACCATGGAAAATATTTTGATTTGTAAACAGCATCTCCAAATGGTCTGACCTGAACGATCACACGGTTCATTCCTGCACTCTTCTCATTCTTGACTACCTTTGTAAAATACTGACGGAATGTTGTTGCATTTCTCTTTTTGTTTTTTGCACGGTATTCATCATAGTCATAATATGAAAACCAGAATGCTTTGTATTCTTCTTTTGCTGTTGTCTTATTCTGTGCAGTCGTTGTTGTACTCTGTGTTGCTGTAGTTGTCTGCTCATTAGTCTGTCCTGTTTCGGATGCTGCCAGTACCATATGACTGCAGAGATTAGCAAACATTGCGCTCACAACTAATAATGCGATCCACTGTATCTTTCCTAATTTTAAATGTTTCATAATATTTTTTTGTTTTCTCCTTCCAGTAGACTTATATCCACTTAAAATGTTCGCATGCCTTTTTGATTCCATCATTGACATTCGTATCTGTGACATAACTTGCGATATCTTTTAAATCCTGGCATCCATTTCCCATAGCGATAGAGAACCAGTCTTTGCAGAACATATCCATATCGTTGTAATCATCACCAAATACAACGACATCTTTGATATCCGCTCCAAGATGTTCCATCATCTTGATGATTCCTACGCGTTTATTATCTGGCTGGAACATCAGATATTCTGGTTCAAATCTAAGATGACCGATCAGTTCTTTCTTTGTAAGTTTATCTTCTTCCTCTTTCGGTATTGCAACGTAAATCTTATAGATTGCTTCTACTCCATCAATGTCTAACATATCGTCAATGATATATCTGGTTGGTTCTTTTCTCTTTCCAACCTGTCTTAAAAACTTGTCATCTGTCATGTAGACATCTTTCGTATCATCTAAAGCTACACACCATCCATAGCCTAATTCTTCTGCCTGATGAATGATCTGTAAACATCCTTCTTTGTCAAGCGGAATATTCTCCACTAATTCATTGTTGATCACACAGCCGTTTCCACCGCAGCATACCATATTTTTAAATCCATTGGATTCGGTAAATTTACGTGCTTTATAATGGGCTCTTCCTGTTGCGATCGCAACAAAATGCCCGTTTTCTTCCAGTCTGTTCAAAGCTTCTCTTGCACTTGGCACGATCTCTCCTGTTGAACGGTCTGTTAAGGTTCCATCAATATCAAAAAAGAAATATTTCTTTTCCATACGAATTCAAACTTCCTTTCAAAATCTATTGTAATGAATTTAACTGCTCATAAAATGTTGGATATGATACATCCACGCATTCTGAATCTTCGATCACGGTCTCTCCTTCTGCATTGATTCCTGCAATTGAAAATGTCATAGCGATTCTGTGATCGTATTTGCAGTTGATGCTTGCTCCATGAAGAGGATTTCCTCCATTGATGATCATTCCATCATCGGTTGCTGTTGCATCGACACCCATTTTCACAAGATTATCGACTGTTAATGCGATTCGGTCTGATTCTTTTACTTTCAGTTCTTGTGCATCTTTGATCACAGTCTCACCTTCCGCAAATGCTGCTAACAGCGCGATAACAGGAATCTCATCGATCAGTGTTGGAATCACTTCTCCACCGATCACTGTTCCTTTTAACTTGCTTGTCTTCACAACGATATCGGCAGTTGGCTCTCCGCCATTGTCAATTACATTCTCCAGTGTAACATCTGCTCCCATATCTTTGCATACACGTAAGATTCCATCTCTTGTCGGATTGATTCCTACGTTCTTTAAGCGGATGCATGAATTTGGTGTGATCAGACCTGCGACGATAAAGAAGGTTGCAGAAGAAATATCTCCTGGAACTACGATATCGGTTGCGATCATCTCTTCTGGCGGTGTGATCGTTGCTGTCGTGTCATGTGACTCAACTTCCACTCCAAAAGAACGAAGCATTAATTCTGTATGATTTCTTGATAATGCTGGTTCTGTCACGCTTGTCTTTCCATCTGCATAAAGACCTGCCAGTAATACACAGGATTTTACCTGTGCAGATGCTACTGGGGAATCATAGTGTGTTGCTTTTAATTTTGTTCCTTCAATCTTAAGCGGTGCACAGCCATTGCCATTCACACTTGTGATCTTTGCTCCCATCTGCTCTAATGGTTTGATGATTCTTCCCATTGGGCGCTTATTTAAGGATGCATCTCCGGATAATACAGTTTCAAAATCCTGACCTGCAAGGATTCCTGAGATCAGTCTTGTTGTTGTTCCACTGTTTCCTACATCTAAAGTTTCACTTGGTGCTTTCAACCCGTACAGCCCATTTCCATGAACTGTGACATTCGTTCCGTCCTGTTCAATCTCTACTCCCATCTTGCGGAAACAGTCGATCGTTGAAAGGCAGTCAGCTCCTGATAAGAAATTGCTGATATGTGTTGTTCCTTTGGCTAATGATCCAAACATGACCGCTCTGTGGCTGATCGATTTGTCTCCTGGAATAGAAAGTTCTCCATTAAGTCCTGCACTTTTTGTTAATTTCATGTTTATTTCCTCTCGTATACTGTGTAGTTTTTATCTCTTAAGATTTTTGTCGCCTTCTTTGCTGATTCATCATCATATAACATGATCTTTAAAACACCTTCTTCGAACTCACGGTTGTGAATGATACCGATGTTCTTGATACTTACATTGTTAAGCGCTAACAATGTCGTTGTTGTTGCGATCGTTCCTGGTTCATCTGGAATATCGATAAAGATCTCGTAAGATTTCTGGATCAGTCCAACGGCGCTGTCTGGTACAGAATCCCTGTATTCTCCTGCCTGTTTAAAATAATTATTCAGGTATTCGCGATCTTCCATATCAAGTGCTGCGATCACATATCCTAAATGATTCTGTGCTTTTTGTAATAATTCTTTGATATTCTTCTTATTAGAAAGGGAAATCTGTTCCCATACAACTGGGGAAGATGAGGCGATTCTTGTGATATCTTTAAATCCACCTGCTGCCAGCTGTTTTAACATACCGTCATCCGTATCCATATTACTTACAATATGTACTAATTCTGCCGCAATGATATGTGGCACATGACTGATCGCTGCTGTATATGCATCATGCTGCTTATAATCCAAAATGATCGTAAGTGCTCCAAGTTCTTCGATAAAGTTTGTAAAATCTTTAACTCTCTGCTCACTGACTTTCTTCGTTGGTGTAATGAAATAGTATGCATTCTCCACTAATCTGTCAGAACTGAAGGAAAATCCAGCTTTCTCAGATCCTACCATCGGATGTCCTCCGATAAAGTATTCTTCCATTCCAAGTTCTTCAATCTTTAAATGAATCTCTTCCTTTACACTTCCTACGTCAGTTAAAATACAGTCTTTGTTAATTGATCCTTTCAGATCTTTTAAATACATTACATTATATTGAACCGGCGCACATAAAAATACATAGTTACAGTCCGCAAAATCTGTTTTGCAGTCTGTTGCGATGGAATCAATGATTCCTTCATCCAATGCACTTTTTATCGTATCCGGATTTTCATCCATTCCAATGAGTGTGTAGTTTGGGAACACTCGTCTGATTCCCTTTGCAATAGATCCACCGATCAGACCAAGACCGATAAATCCGATAGTAAAGTTACTCTCTGTCATTGTTTTACTCTCCTTTTTTTCCTTTTCTTATTGTAACTTCACACATATAAAAAGTCAACACTCACTTACTTTAAAGTGGCAGAGTGTTTTATCAAAAAATGACCCCTGCTTTACAGATAAGTATTCGATTTCATACTTGAATACTAAAAAAAAATGCTTTATGATAATCTTAACAATTATTTTACACTAACTATTTTTATCAAAGGAGTTTTCCAATGTTTGAAAAAGCCGTTATTTTCGCAACAAATGCCCACAACGGTCAGACAAGAAAAGGTACCAATCTTCCTTTTATCATCCACCCTATGGAAGTTGCTGCCATTGTTGCCGCTATGACCCTTGATGAGGACATGCTTTGTGCAGCCGTTCTCCATGATGTTGTGGAAGACTGTGATGATGTCTCGATTGAAGATATCAGACGTGAATTTGGTGATGTCGTTTCTTCTTATGTTTATCAGGAGAGTGAAGATAAGAGCAAGACATGGGTTGAGAGAAAAGGTCATACGATCGATTTCTTAAAAAACCGCGCACCACGAAACGCTAAGATCATCGCTCTTGGTGACAAGCTTGCCAATATCCGTGCCCTTTATCGTGATTACAAGATTCTCGGAGAAGAATTATGGCAGCGCTTTAATATGAAAGACAAGAAGATGCAGGGATGGTATTATCGTGGAATGATCGAAGGATTTGCTGATCTTTCAGAATTTCATGAATATGAAGAGTACTGCCAGCTTGTAAATGAAGTCTTTCCAGAAGAATAATTGCTTATTTTGTAGTCTTTGACATATGTGAGAGAAAGAAAAAGAAGGTATCATCGCAATAAACTTGTGTTTTTCGATGATACCTTCCTTGATGTCTGAGATCGTATCTCCGACTTTTAATACATTTGCTACGGATGATTCAGCCTTTTTGTTAGATTCTGAACTCTTTTGCCATCAAAATCGTTGCAATTACAAGTAAAATACTGCAGATAAAGATGGATTCTCCTCCTGCTCTTCCTGTTAAAAATCCTCCAATAATTGCTCCAATGATAAAAAATGTAATGATTCCATAATATCTGAAGCTTTTCTGCCTTAATGTTTTATCTCCTGTTTTGAAATACTGGCAAAGTGCTTCCGTTCCACTTCTTAAGTTTCCCGTACACATCGTACTTGCAAATGGATGTCCGTGAACCCGTCTGAAAGTTTCTACCTGCATAGAACATACAAACGAAATCAGTACATTTGCCACAACATCATATTGACCGAGCGGAATAAATCCAACGATCGTTACTAATACAAGCTCCAATGCCACGATTCTCTGCCTCCAGTGAATCTTATGTTCTTCTTTATAAAAATGCTTTACAATCTCTACAAGGATGACTCCAACCGCAAACGCAAGAATTGGCACCAGATAATAAAGTGCCTGTGTAAATTCTCTTTTCTCCATGTATACACCAAACAGTACAATATTTCCTGTCTGTGCATTTGCAAATACATGTCCACGCATTAAATAGCTGTAGGCATCAAGGAAACCTCCTACGATTGCAAGAATCGCCGTCAAAAAGAAACTTTCTGACATCTGCAAACGCTTCTCTCCCATTAGATCTGCACTTCCTTTCCAATCTCATAAAAAGATCTCATCAGGGTGATCATATCATCCAAATCTTTGCATCCAGCTGTTTCATATGTAGAATGCATGGATAATTGTGGCAGTCCGATATCTGCTGCCTTGATTGACACCTGCCCAGTCAGGATATTTCCAAGTGTAGAACCTCCTAACATATCTGAACGGTTAAAGAATACCTGACAGTTGATCTTCTCTTTTTTGCACAGATATTTTACGAGTGCCGCTGAGTTGGCATCGGTTGTATATTTTTGTGAGGCATTGTATTTTAATACGATTCCTTCATTAATATATGGGCGGTTCGTAGGATCTGTCTTATCCTGATAGTTTGGATGAACTGCATGGGCATTATCTGCGGATAACATAAAGCTGTCTGCCACTGCCATATAATATTCTTCTTCATTTTTTCCACTAAGATAACTGATTCTTTTTAATACTTCTGGGAAAAATGTAGATCCTGCGCCCTGTTTTGTTCCACTTCCAACTTCTTCATTGTCAAAAACCGTACACATTGTGACATAATCTTCGGAAAGTTTGGCATTTAACATTCCTTCGATGGATGAATATGCACATTCAAGATCATCTAATTTTGGTGCTGCAACAAATTCTTCGTTGATTCCAAGTGTAGTTCCTTTCATTCGGTTATATAAAAACAGGTCATAGGATAAGATATCTTCTTTTTTCACTCCTGCTTCTTTCGCGATCATTTCCTCAAATCCATCCTTGGACAGATCACCTCCACATAATGGGAGCAGATCTTTTTGTGGATTTAACGCTTTTGAGTCCTTAGAAGATCTTGACATATGAATCGCAAGATTTGGAATGATCAGAAGATCTCTGTCTACATCGAATAACTGATCCTTGATCTGACCACTTTCTTCTATTATAATGCGTCCCGCAACAGACAATGGACGATCAAACCATGTTTCTGGGATCATTCCTCCGTATCGCTCAATATTTAACTTCGTATAATGTTTCTCTACATGAATCTCTGGCTGTTCTTTGATTCGGTAAGTTGGAGAATCACTGTGGCTTGCCACGATGTGAAAACCTTTAAAATCTTTCTTTGGCAGATGAAATGCTATGATAGAGCTTCCATTTCTCGTAACAAAGTAACTCTTTCCTTCCTCAAGCTTCCAATATTCTTTTTCTTTTAACTCTGTAAAACCATGTTCCATAAACTGTTTTCTTGCATTATCGATCACATGAAAGCAGCTTGGACTATGATCAATAAATTCCATTAAATTTTTGACACTGTTTTTCATTGTTTTTCCTCCAAAAATTTTCTAACGATTATTCTAGCACATTTATATAGGAAAGGAAAGAAATGAGGTTATGTCAGTTTGATATATCTGTAATATGATATTTCTTCTCAATTCATTTTGTTGTAAAAACAACAGACTTTTTCTTATATTTAGGATATACTAAATACAGATTTATGAAATTATCATCGTTAGAAAAGGAGATTTTATTATGAACGCATATCCATATGTTAAAAATATCGAACACGAGAAAGTATTAAAGATCGCAGACCAGGTAAACGCAGAGGCTGGACAGGTAGTCAGCAAAACATTGGCTCAGAACGACTTCGTAAGCGTTACACTGTTTGCATTTGCCAAAGGTGAAGAAATCGGAACACATGACTCTATCGGAGATGCCATGGTGACTGTTATGGAAGGAACAGGAAAATTTGTTGTTGACGGCAAAGAATATATCTTAAATCAGGGCGAAACACTTGTTATGCCAGCAAAGAAACCACACTCTGTACACGCAGTGGAAGCTTTTAAGATGATGTTAGTTGTCATCTTCCCATTAGAGCAGGATTAATCGCATGGCTGGTTTATTGTCCTTAAGAGATGAGTTAATTGGATGTACGATCGGACTCTCCCGTGTCTGCTCCATGCACAAAAAAAGTGCCCGCACAGATCTTCTGATCCTGCAGGCACTTCTTGACAGTGCAGATACTTCCTTATCCGATGGTACGATTTCAAGTACTTTATCTCTTATCAAAGCTGAGAAATCAAAAATTGCCCCAATGTGCGAGTCATGCGCTGCACGTTGCGGCAATTCTGATGATTATGATATGAGCAGGCTTTATAATGCATCTGATGAGATCCGTGAATTAAAACTTGCACTCTTGCACAAGATTCAGAGGATGGCCGCTGATGCAATCATAAAGCTGCGCCATGGTAATCTTGATGATCAGACTCTGATTTATTTTTATAAAGCGCTTTTTGCAATTTCTGAAGACTGGGATGAACACCAGCTTTTGGATGTTATAGAAGAAACTGATCAGAGAACTTCCATATGAAGTTTCTCTATCATTTCTCTTATTCCTGCTTCATATATTCTTCAACATTGATCACATAATCGATCTCATCGGCACCTTTTTCAATCGCATCTTTTCTTTACAGCGTACGGTCTGTGCCGGATTAATTGCTACCATCTTAAAATGATATTTTTTCGCCTCATCACATAATTTCGTAAACGCCGCATCATCCGCAAATGCTTTCAGATTTGTATGGTCTATCATATTTGCTAACTGTTCTACTGTTAGCATATATACCTCCATTCTGTCTGATTTATTTTGTATTCTATATAAACTATTTTACATTATTTTTGCGGATTTATTGACTTATTTTAGTATTTTTATACCTTCAATTATATGATGCTAATTAAGCAAGTACTTTTCCTTCTGGAAATGCAGCTCTAAATACAAAGCGAGATAGAGGCCCCGCAACGATCAGCTGATAAGGAAGTGCCATTACAAAGTTCTTAGGAATATTTGTCACCCACATCATCAGTAAGTTTGAGAAATTCCCCATCTCGATACTTACTTCCACTGCTCCATAAAGTGACATAATAATAACCATAGGTACAACCATGCAGCAAGATACGCTGATTGCTGTTCTTAACATAGAGCTGTCTGGTTTTACAAGGAATCTAAAAGCAAATCCTTTTGCGATCTTAGATACAAAAAACCAGTCACAGCACATTGCAAAAATATATGCGATTGGGAATCCTAACCATCCCTGTTTCACTGCTTCCATGGATACTCCACCCATATGTAATGATACGTTGTATATGCTCATCCAAAATACCATGATAAAACACATGATGAATGTATAGATAAGACTTTCTCTTTTATTCTGTGGCATTTTTCTCTCTCCTTCTTCTTAAAAAATTCATTGTTTGTTTCTTATTCCAAAAATAAGCTCAAAAAAACAGCGGAGATCTGAACAAAACTCGTTACCAATCTCCACTGTCGTGTGCAATCTTTCACTGCGTTTTTTACCTGCTTATTTCTTACCAGTTGTTTATTATACATACTTTTGATGCTTCGTATAAGTACTTTTTTAAATTTCGGCATATCATTCAATATACGCATTTGTTTATTACTATTTTTATGCACTTTTTACAATGTTTTTTCAACTAATTTCGATATTCTTAAGTCTTTGTGAAGATTTTCAAAAAAAGATATCTTTTTGAAACTATATGATACAATAGAATTAAATGTAACATTCTCATATATTTTCAATAAGTTTAAGGAGGGATTTGGACATGAGAAAAACATTTACCAAAATCGCTGGTTGTGCTGCATTAGGTCTGCTGATGTGTTTCAATGCTCCAGCAATTACAAAAGCCGCTGTCAAAACAATTCCAGCGAAAAAAGGAACTTATAATGCAAAGGTTGATATGAATGGAGATGGAAAAGCTGATACCATCAAGATCACAACAAGCAAAGATAAGAACGATTATATCAACAAGATCAAAGTTACGATGAATAAAAAAACGGTTTATTCCAAGTCTTTGAAAGACAGCTCTTTTTACACCATTAATGTAATTTATGCGAATATGTCAAAAAGTCGTGAGTTTCTTCAGTTTGTAGGACGTGGTGATAATGACTACGTTACATTCAATCAGATTTATGCTTATAACAAGAAAACCCAAAAGTTAAACTGCATTAATTCTTTTAATTCCAATGGATCTTATCAAAATGAGATCGTTGCTGCCGATAAGAATTATGTGACGATCAGTAATACTGATCAGCCTGCAGAAGTCGGCTGGATTTCATGGAACATTCCTTATAAGTACAGCAAAGGAAAACTTGTCGCTTCCACAACTTCTACAACAACCGTAAAAAGTCTGATCGCCAATAACAGAAAAGATAAATATTCCAAATATTTTGCCAAGAATCAGTTTGTGACTGCAAAAAAACTTACTTTCTATAATGGTTCTAAAGTCGCTTATACTGTTCCAAAAGGTAAAGTTGTGACTCTGACAAAATTATCATTATCAAAGAATGTCATTTACTTACAATTTAAATATGGGAAAAAGACTGGATGGGCACATGTGAATGGTGCAAAATATGACTTTACAAAACCTTGGTTTCAGGGTGTAAATGCAAGATTAGCTGGATAATCTGAGTCTTTTGTATCAATATCATTACTTAATAGAAATTATTTAATAAAAAAGAAAGCTGAAATCAACTCTTAAATTTCAGCTTTCTTTTTATATTTATATGTAATAAGGTCTTACTTCTTTAATGTCTTGACCCACTCATCCATCTCGGCTCTATCAGCCATGGCTGCTAATGCACCTTCTTTTGTTGTTGTATTGGCTGCATAAGCATTTGCAAAGTCAAGATAGCTTCTTAATGTATCATCATCCACACTGTCTAAGTCTTCCACGTTATCATTTAACAGACAATATAAGAATGCTCCGATAAATGAATCTCCGGCTCCTGTTGTATCACGTACTTCTACGCGGTATCCGCCTGCTTCAACGCATCCACGTCTTGTGTAAATTTCTGCTCCGTCTGCTCCTTTTGTGTAGATGATGTATTTTGCACGATTTGCAAATAAGCCGTCTAAGGCATCTTTGATATCTGTATGTCCTGTGATAAATTCCAGTTCTTCATCTGAAATCTTGATGATGTCTGCGTATTTTAAGAAATCATTGACTGTTTCTTTTAATTTATCAAGATCATCCCATAATGAAAATCTTAAGTTTGGATCAAAAGAAACTTTCACTCCTTGCTCGATTGCCATATCAATCAGTTTCTTATGTGCTTCTTTCATTGGGGATTCCACAAGGTCTACGCTGCAAAAATGGATCATTCCACAATCGTCTAAGATATCTGCTGGGATATCTTCTACACTGTAACGCAGGTCTGCACTGTTTTTTCTGTAAAATTTGAAGTCACGGTTTCCGTCGGATGCAAGGGATACGAATGCTAAAGCTGTCTCCCCTTCTTTGTCTCTTGCGATATTGGATGTATCGATTCCTGCATTGTCTAACACTTCTACGATATAATCTCCAAATGGATCATCTCCAAGTTTTGTTAAAAATTTGGATGGAATTCCAAGCTTTGTGACTGCTCCGACTACATTTGCAGGGGCTCCTCCTGCGACTCTCTTAAATGAAGGTACATCTTTTAGTCTCTGTCCTTTTACCTCTGGGATAAAATCAATTAATGCTTCTCCGATTCCACATAATTTATTCTTCATGTCTTCCTCCTTCAATTTCGAATGATTTTAATGGATATACTGTCATTATACCAGAACATTCTCCATTTATCAGTATTCTTCCATGAAGATTATATATTCTTGTTGTAAAAACCTCTTCTCCATGGTTAACAAAGATTTCAAGAGAAGATGTATCCGCAAAAATCTGAAGATGCTCTAATTTTTCTAATTTTACTTTTCTTGTTGTTCTTCCGCTTCCATAGACACCAAGATTTAATGTCAGAATGTTGTCTTTGTAAGAAAGAGTGATTCCTTCTCTTAATGTCATTGTCATCTCTCTGCATCGTTTGAAGTCTACAACAGCTTCATATATGGAGTTTTGCATGATGATCGCCTGTCCATAACTAAATGTACAGACTGCTTTATCATCACTTCGAAGCTGTTTTAATTCTTCGATCGGTTCCTGAATTAATTTTCCTTCTCTTACAGATAACTGTCTTGGGATTGTGAGGGCATGCTGCCATCCTGCTTCTTCGGTTGGATTTGTATAGTCTGCATCCGGAATTCCCATCCATCCGATCAGAATTCTTCTTCCACTTTCATCCACAAAACTTTGTGGTGCATAGAAGTCAAATCCACGATCGAACAGTTTGATATCTGTGATCTCATATTCATCGGTATCAAAGTCATAGTCTAATTTCATTGCTGTAACCTGATGAACATTTTCATAATCGATTCCCTGAGTCTCTACTCCCTGTGGGCAGCAGATGATGTAGAGCTGTCCATCGATTTCAAATAGATCCGGGCATTCCCACATATATCCGAACTTCTGTGGGGTTGTAATACGGTTTTTGTATGTCCAATTCTTAAGATCTGCGGATTCATAAAGAAGGATCATTCCGATACCTTCTTTATCTCTTGCTCCGAGAACCATGTAATATTTATCATTTTTCTTAAAGATTTTTGGATCACGCACATGGTTGCTCATATCCGCTGGATAATCGTTGGTTGTCATTAATAATTCTTTTGGAGTAAATTTGTGTCCGTCTTTACTTGTAAATGTGATCGTATTACTTCCACGTCCACTGTTAATATAGTCATAATCATCTCTGTCAAAATATTTTAGATTTCCTGTGTAGAAATAGTGGATCGTATCGTCTTCAATAAATGCAGATCCGGAATAGACACCATGGGCATCCATGTCTTCATCCGGGAATACCACTGGTCCAAAATCTTCGTAGTGAATAAAATCTTTTGTCGTGTAATGTCCCCATGTCTTTAACTCACCAGTTGGTTCAAATGGAGTGTACTGGTAGTAAATATGATATGTCCCGTTAAACTGGCATAAACCGTTTGGATCATTTAACCATCCTGTCTTTGGCATTAAATGAAATTTTAATCGGTCAGGATCTGCCGCTACACGTTCTCTGTAAGCTTCATTTTCTTTATACCATTTTTCATAGTCTGCCTTGTAGACTTTCTTGTATTTTTCAAACATATGCCCTGGTTTCCTTTCCTTCTTCGAATCATAATTATTTTAGTTTGATGATCTTTGTATCGTTGTCTGCATTCGCTGCTTCAACAACTTCCACTTCTTTTCCTTTCGCATCTGCTACTAAGAACATTGTCTGTGTCTTGTATCCTTTTTCTTTGACAAGATCCATATCAAAAGATAATAATTTATCACCTTTCTTTACTTTGGCTCCTGTCTCTACAAATGTTTCAAAACCTTCGCCTTCCATCTTGACTGTGTCAATTCCTGCATGGATCAAAAGTTCTACACCTGAATTTAATGTGATTCCCATTGCATGTTTTGTTGGGAAGATCAGGCTGATCGTTCCATCAGCTGGTGCGTATACAATTCCTTCGCTTGGGTTGATCGCAACTCCTTCTCCCATTGCTTTGCTTGCAAATGCTGGATCTGCGGATTTGGATACATCTAAGACTTCACCTTTCATTGGTGCGCATAATTCATTTGTTTCTTCTGCTGCATCTACTGCTGTTTCGATTTCTTTTACTTCTTCTGTCTTTGTTTCTTTTGCTGGAGTTTTTACTGCTGTGTCTTCTCCTTCGATGTTAAACTTCTTCCAGAAGATCGCTGTTAATACTGCAGATACTCCCATAGATAAGATCAGTCCGATTGCGAAGTTTAAGTAATCTTTTGGAAGCATGGATAAGAATCCTGGAAGTCCGGCTGCTCCTAATGCCTGAGCTAAAACTCCTGTTGCTGCACAATATGCATTTCCTACGGCTGAACCGATGATGGCTGCGTAGAATGGATATTTTAATTTTAATGTGACACCAAACATTGCTGGTTCTGTGATTCCAAGTAGTGCTGAAACACCAGATGCAGAACAGATAGATTTCATTTTTTCATTCTTTGTTAAGAATAAGACTGCTAATACGGCTGCTCCCTGTGCTACGTTGTTCATACTTGCTGTTGTGAAGATAAAACTTCCACCGGTTGTTGCTTTGGCTGCGATCAGCTGTGTCTCGATCGCGATGAAACTGTGGTGCATTCCTGTTAAACAGATTGGTGCATATGCAAGTCCGAATAATCCACCACCGACAAATCCAAGTGTATTGTATACCCATGTGATTCCGTCTGCTAATAAGTTGCCTGCTTCTCTTAATACTGGTCCAACAAAGATGAATGTTAAAAATGATGTTACCATGATAGAGATCAATGGTGTTGTCAGGTTATCTAACCATGTTGGGGTTACTTTATGTAACTTCTTCTCGATCGTTGCTAAGATAAATGCAACTGCTAATACTGGAAGTACTGTTCCCTGATATCCGATTGCTGCAACCTTAAATCCTAAGATATTCCATACTGGAGGTTCTGCGATTCCAATGCTGTATGCACTTAACAGGTCTGGATGAACCATGATCATACCCATGGCTGCTCCAAGATATGGGTTACCGCCAAATTTCTTTGCCGCACTAAATCCGATCAGTACTGGTAAGAATGCAAATGGTGCGCTTGCGAACATGTTGATGGCTGTTGCAAGACCCTTCCACTGTGGGTAAAGATCGATGACTGATTTTCCACTAAACATTGCTGCTGTTAAGATGTTATTTAATCCCATGAGCAGACCACCGGCTACGATTGCTGGGATGATTGGTACGAAAATGTCACTTAACAGTTTTACTAATCTCTGAAGAACATTTCCTTTCTTCTCTTCTTTCTCATCATCTGCTGGTGCATCGACTGCCATTCCTAACTGTTTCTGTACTTCATCACAGACTAAATTTACAAGTCCTGATCCGAAAATAATCTGGAACTGGGACTGTGTTAAGAAGACTCCTTTGACTCCTTCAATGTCACTAACTGCTTCTTCGTTGCGAAGGTCATTGTTCTTAAGCTGTAATCGAAGTCTTGTTGCACAATGCTGTACTGATTTGATGTTTTGTTTGCCGCCGACGTTTTCAATAACCTGGCTGGCGATTTTTGCGTAATCCATATCTTCTCTCCTTTTTTGATTGTGAAACTTATTATGGTATCGGTTCCATATCTGTATATTATTACTTTCTTTTGTGTTTGTCAATAGTTTTTGTGGAATCGGTACCATATTTTTCAAAAATAAAAAATAGCCGTTCTACTGCTCCCTGAAAAGTGTAGAATAGCTATTTTTCTTAAAACATCAATATAAATTTATTACCTGACACTTCCGCCTTCAATAAATTCATATCCAACAATCTGTTTTTTCGATACCAGCTCCCCTGCGATCATCTTAAGAATTGTCTCTGCTCCAAGATATCCCATACCGTAAGAATCAAACTTTAAAGTTGTAAGCTCTGGCGTTAATAATGCACTCTCATCATATCCACCAAACGCCGCAACAGATACTTCCTGTGGAATCTCTTTCTTATATTCGTGCAAAATCTTATATGCACCAAAGGCAAGCCTGTCAGTCGCACAGATGATCGCATCTAAATCAGGTTCTTTCTCAAGTAATTCTCTTGCAACTGTCTGTCCTCCAAGGAAGCTGTAATCACTCTTTCCTGTCACAGGCGTGATCCCATATTCTTTCAGTCCGTCTAACACGCCATTTCTTCTCTCAGTTCCAACCGCTTTATCTGTCTCGTAGACACCAATATATCCAACCTTTTTGTGTCCTTTCTTCCCAATATGCTCTCCCATCATTTTTCCTGCATGGTAATCGTCATAAATGATGGAAATGCCGTCTTCATAATCCTGTGTTAAGACAACTACTGGTATTCCTGCTTTCTTTAACAGTTCTTTGTGGTCTTTCGTGATCGCTATGGAACTGATCAGGATTCCATCGACATTTAACTGGATCAGACGCTGAATATTCTGTAGTTCCTGATCGATATCGTGATCTGAATTCTGAATGAGTGTTGTATATCCCTTCTCTCTTAGATACCGGTCAATGCTTGTGATCACGCGGCTTGTGATCTTGGAATTAAGTGTCGGCACAACCACACCGACCACGTTGCTTTGTTTGGCATTTAATCTTGCAAATGCATTCGGTGTGTAATTATATTCTTCAATGACCTTCTGAATCTTCGCTCTTGTCTCATCTTTTATATATCCTCCGTTAAAATAACGGGATACTGTACTTTTCCCGACTCCTGATAAATTTGCGATATCTGCCATGGTCATCTTCTTTGCCATCTGTTTTAATCTCCTTTTGTTACTTTCTCTTTGTATATCTTAGCACAGAAAAAACTATAAGGAAATAAGGTGATATAAAATTTCATTCTGATCCAATACATGAAGTATTTCTTTTCTACCTGTAAATAAAAAAATCTGCCTGTTTGTTTTCTGATTAAGATAAGCAAGGGTCTGTCTTAGCCTCTCATCATCATAGTTGCCAAATACATCATCCAAAAATAATGGAAATTCATCATCTTCATATAACAGATCCGCAGATGCCAGACGTAATGCAAAATATAATTGTTCTATCGTTGCATTGCTTAAATACTTCATATCGATATAATCGAACCCATCGTATACCATCATCTGCAAGCTGTCATCCATAATAACTTTTGTATATCTTCCACTTGTTATATCAGCAAATATCTTCGATATCTTTTCATTTAATTCCTGTCCAAATGTCTTCTGAATCGATCTTCCTGCCTGTTCAATGGCTTTGATCGCCTGTTCGATCTCATGGATTTCCCGCTCGGCTGCTTTCTTCTTTTCGAGAGCCTGCTGGTATTTATATTCATTATCTTCTGCTTTTTGTTTCTGCGCCTGAAGCTGTGTTTTCTCAATCTCTATGATCTCAAGACGATGTTTTAATTCCATCTTTCTGATCTTCTCTTTATCATTTCCTAACAGTTTTTGAATCCAGCAGATCAGTTTCTGCCAGAATGTCAAATGCCTTTTTTGCTGTAATTGTCTTTTGATCTCCCTTTCTTCCTGTTCATAACGTCTCAGCTGCTCAGCATCATATCTGCATTCATTTTTTTGTTTCCTCAAAATGTCCGTTTGGGCAAATGCAGGGTCCTTTCGCTTCTGTCTTCTCTTGATCTTTAAATAATCCACTGCTTTTCGAAGATCGATCCCTGCATTTTTGCTGCTTCTTAAATTCGCCATGGAATTTTGCAGAACCTCTTTCATCTCTTTTCCTGTACGGATATCTGCCTGTGTCATCGATACTGTATTTTCAAATGCCGTCTTGTCGCTTTCAAATAAAATATTTTGCAAAGTTGTGTCAGGTAATTCGATTTCTTCCATCGTATCTTCATAAAACATCCGTAAACTTTTTGGTCCCTGGGTAAAATTTCTTGTGACCCGGTAAGAAGTCTTTCCTTTTCTGATCGTAACAGAACCCCCATAATTTCCTCCATTTATCGGCATATATCTTGTGAAATCGTCATTTCCAGCAGCAGCTCCTCTTGCTTTTTCCAGACCAAAAAGCATTGAGATCATAAATTTTCTTATCGTTGTCTTTCCTGCCTCATTCTTGCCATAAAACACCTGAATCTTATCTGTTGTCTGTGCATTGTATTTATGAAATTTGCCAAATCCATCTATATTTATTTTCTGAATCTCCATCTCTTATCTCTCCCTGGCATAAGATAGTGCTTCCATCGCAAATGACAGTGCCTGTGGTTCATCTTTTAATATCTCTGCCACTTTCTGAATCATAAAATCATTTTCTTCTGATAACTGATCATAGTCCCAGCGGCTTTTTGTTTCATAAATAATATCTGAGATCAGATAATCCTCTTTCATATTCTCAAAGTCTAATTCTATCTCTGGATCAATGCTTCCTGTTATAATGACTTCATAGATATTTTCTCTGCCTCGGTAAGAAAGTTCTGTTTCTACGCGGTCTTTAATTTCAAATGCAGACATCTCTTCTGTGATCGTAACTTCCACTTGTATATACTTTCTTTTTGCAAATGGAACAAATTCGATCTGCTGTTTTTCTTCGCTGATCTCGCCTTCGATAAATCCATGATTTCCCGTTTCCGTGTGATCCAATGGCTCTAAAGATCCTGCATACGCCATCAGATCTTCAAAAATAATCTCTGGTTTATGGATGTGTCCAAGTGCAATATAGTCAAATCCTGACCATTTTAACAGATCTTTGTTGATCGGAATATGACTTTCGTCGCCACCATGTGCTAAAAGAATAGAAAATCCGCTCTCACTTTGTGGTGCCATCTTATCGTAGACTGGTTCCATAATCTGATTTGTCCAATAACTGATTCCGTAAATTGTTGTATCCAAATCTTTAAAATAGATGTGATCTTTGTCTCTTCCATCGAGCATATAAACTTCACTGTTCCACTGATAATGAGAAAATTCATCCTGCTGCGAAAGATGATCGTGATTTCCTGCGATCAGCACAGTCTTTGTGTTCAGCAGCCCGGATAATATATAATCCACTTCTCTTAATTCCTGTTTTGTCGGCTGTTTATCGAAGAAATCACCTGCGATCAGTAAGACATCTGTTTGATGCTGATTCGCATATTCTATGACTTTTTGAAATGTCTCCTTGATCTCATTTTCCCTGATCATTCCAAATGATCGATTCTTCTCTGGTTTTGCTCCCCAATGTACATCCGCTATATGGATAAATTTCAAAAAATCACCTGCTTTCTTATTTTTATTATTCCAGATATTGTTATATTTCTTCCAGCAGCTTATGAATCTGCTCTTTTGTAATATTGTCAATATGCACTCCGCCGGTACATACAACCGTTCTTCCGGTTTCCCTGCAGCGTTTCTCTGCCAGCCTTCTGCATAAGAATTCGTCTTTATGACCTGTCATATTTAACACAGAGGAAGTCACACTTGTACTTCCGTCCTCTGTAAGTGAAGGACGTGGAACTGACTGTACAACGCATCCGATATGAGGTTTATCTCCTCCTGCAAGCATTAATACAATGTCTTCTCCGATCCTTGTCTCACGGATCTCTATCTCAATTCCTGCAATTTGTTTTCTTATTACACATTCTTCCATGTCATTTCATCCATCAGGATCTCTTCTTCGCTCTCACAGCCTCATTCCTGATCTTTCTTCTCCTTTTTCCATAGGTTGTATGATTGGTTTTGTATTATTTTAACGCATTTATATATATGATTGCAACAAAAAAGGCAGTCTGGAATCATCCCGACTGCCCTTTGTTATTACTGCTGTTATTATACGATTGTCCTAAGCCCATAAATCTGCTGGATAAACACCGTCTTTGATCAGACCTTCAAATGCTTTCTGTACAGATTCTTTATCTTCTTTGTATGTTACACCGAACCAACGGTCCTGTGTCTCTAATACTTTAACGTTTGCACGTCCTTCTTTTAATAACTCGTCTACAATGTTTGGAAGCAGATATTCTTTCTTGATATCTCCTTCTTCAATATTAGATAAGAAGTTCTTGAAATCTTCTGCAAGATATTCTAAGAATTCTGGATATGCTGCCCACATATTCATAGATACTTTATCATCTGGGCTGATCCACTTCTGTACTTCTTCATTATCGCAAACGATCTTACCTTCTTCGTTCATCTCAATTCCTGTTGTCTCATGAACCTGGCTTAACAGACCTTTCTCGTCTACAACGCTGACTCCTCTTGTTACAGCTCCGTTATCACTTAATGTATTCTTCAGGATAAATCCTGCCATTCCCATTGTGAACTCTCTTCCAAGATCTTCTCCTGATACTAAGAAATCATGAAGTTTCACAAATGCTTCTTTTCCGTAGTAGTCATCTGCGTTAATGATCACAAATGGTTCTTTCACCACATCTTTACAGCAAAGAACTGCCTGTCCTGTTCCCCAAGGCTTTGTACGTCCTGCTGGAACTTCAAATCCTTCTGGAAGATCATCTAATTCCTGGAAAACATATTCTACATCAATCTGTTCTTTGATGCGGTTACCGATTACTTCTTCAAATTCTTCAAAAATATCCTTGCGGATAATAAATACAACTTTATTAAATCCTGCTTCTTTTGCATCACGGATAGAATAGTCCATGATGATCTCTCCATTCGGTCCCATCTTTGCCAGCTGTTTGATTCCTCCACCAAATCTTGATCCAATTCCGGCGGCCATAATAATCAATGTAGTGTTCATAAATCTCCCCTTCGGTTATTCACCTGTTTCTTATTTTGTTACCTGTTTTTTCTTTTGTGAAATCTCTCTCTATTTCGTTCCACATATAAATTTTATTATAGATAATATTTCATATAAAGTCAACTATTCAACTGCTTGTTCCTGATTTTGGCCAATAATTTTCTATCCTTTTCTCAAGACTTCTGCGATTATGGCTTTTTTGATTGACAGGACCTTCCTATGAAATAAAAAACCTGCTGCCACATGACTGTAACAACAGGTCTTAAATTCATATTGTAAGATTATTTTCTTAATCCTAATTTTTCGATTAATGCACGATATCTTTCAACATCTTTGCTCTTTAAGTAAGCTAATAAGTTACGTCTCTTACCAACCATCTTAAGAAGCCCTCTTCTTGAATGATGATCTTTAGGATGCTGATTGAAATGGTCCTGAAGTTCGTTGATTCTAGCTGTTAAGATTGCTACCTGAACCTCTGGTGAACCTGTGTCTTTTGCGTCTTTACCGTATTTAGCTACGATTTCTGCTTTCTTTTCTGATGAAATCATTGTGTTTTCCTCCTTGAATTCTATTGATCGCCAGATACCAGGAAAGGGTTGGAGTGCCCAAATCTGAGTATCGGTTAACTAACTTCTATATACTATCATAACTTTATCAGCTTTGTAAAGTACTTTTTTATTTTTCTTTCTTTTTTGGTTTGCCAAGCTCATGATTTTTCTTTGCTGCTGCGTTGACTGCTTCGATCACGGCACTTCTTAATCCTTTTTTCTCAAGAGTATTTACTGCCTCGATCGTTGTTCCAGCTGGTGAGCATACTGCATCTTTTAATTCTCCCGGATGCTGTCCTGTCTCTAATACCATTTTGGCACTTCCAAGTAATGTCTGTGCTGCAAATGTGTATGCCTGTTTTCTTGGAAGTCCCTGAGCAACTCCTGCATCTGCCATTGCTTCAATGAACATATAAACATAGGCTGGTCCGCTTCCACTGACTCCGACAACTGCATCCATCAGATTTTCTGTGATCTTTTCTGCTTTTCCAAAACTTTCAAAGATATGATGGACTTTATCAAATTCTTCTTCTGTCACATATTCATTACAGCATAATCCAGACATTCCTTCTCCAACAAGTGCTGGTGTATTTGGCATTACACGCACGATCTTCATTTCTTTTCCAAACTGACGCTCTGTTGCTTCCATGGATACGCCTGCTGCGATCGTTACGATGATCTGCTCTGTTGATACTTCGTCTCTGATCTCTTTGATCACAGCCGGATATACCTGTGGTTTTACAGACAATACAAGAATATCGGATTCTTTTGCTGCCTTTTTATTATCTGTTGTTGTTAAAATTCCAAATTGTTCTTTTAATTTTGCTGTTTTTTCTTCATGTGGATTGGATACGATCAGATCCTCCGGACTTACAACATTCTGTGTGAGAATCCCTGTGATCATTGCCTGTGCCATGTTTCCACATCCGATAAATCCAAGTTTCATTGTGCCTTCTCCTCCTGTCATTGATCTAATTTCTTCAGCAGTTTTTCAAAATACTCTGGAAGCGGTACTTCAAACTCCATATATTCCCCTGTTCTTGGATGTACAAATCCCAAAACCTTGGCATGGAGACACTGTCCTTCCAGTGTATATTTTGACTTCTTTGGCCCGTACACATCATCTCCGAGTAATGGATGCTTGATCGATGCCATATGGACACGGATCTGATGGGTTCTTCCTGTTTCAAGCTGGCACTCTATGTAGGTAAATCCTTTCTTCAGTCTTTTTAAAACTTTATAGTGTGTCACTGCATGTTTTCCATCCATCACAATTCCCATCTTCTTGCGGTCTTTTAAGCTTCGGCCGATCGGAGCGTTTACGGTTCCTTCTTCTTCTTTTATATTTCCATAAACGATCGCATGATATTTTCTTGTGATCGAGTGATCATATAATTGCTTGGCAATGCTTTGGTGTGCCATATCATTCTTACATACGATCAAAATTCCTGTCGTATCCTTATCAATACGGTGAACGATTCCCGGGCGCAAGACTCCATTGATCCCTGACAGATCATCTTTGCAATGTGCCATCAATCCATTTACCAGAGTTCCTGTGTAATGTCCTGCCGCCGGATGTACGACCATGTCTTTTGGTTTATTCACCAGTATCACATCCTGATCCTCATAGACAATATCAAGATCCATTTCTTCTGGAAGGATTTCCAGTTCTTCCGGCTCTGGCACCACAAGTGTGATCACATCTCCTTCTTTGCATTTTTTATTGCCTTTGGAAATCTTGTCATTTAACTTTGCACGTTCTTCCTTACATAATTTATTGATATAACTTCTTGTAAGGCTCTCACACTGCTGTGCTAATATAACATCCAGCCGGTTTCCAGCCATCTCACTTGTCACTTTAATTTCAATCGTTTCGTCCATGTTTTCCTTTCCTGCTCAAAAATTCAAGGTCTTCCTCTTTGTAATAAAACAAGATCAGTCCCATCAGTAATACCATTGTAACTGTAACATAAATATCTGCCACATTAAAAATCGGAAAATCGATCAGTTTAAAATAAAAGAAATCTACAACATAGCCTCTGAAAGCTCGATCGATCATATTGCCAAATGCACCTGCCATCAGTAATACATAGCAGATTCTTAATGGTATATATTTTTTGTCATCTGGTATTCTTGCATAAATATATGTTAACAATACGGCTGCCAGCACTGTGATCAGCAAAAATAGAACCTGGTGGTTCTGAAGTATCCCAAAAGCGGCTCCACGGTTCTCAAGATACTGCAGTTCAAAAATACCTGTTATCACAGAAATTCCTTCACTGCCTCTTAACTCTGCCAATGCCCACAGCTTGGTCAGCTGATCTGCAAGGATTAATATGATAATAAGACTAAATATCTGAATATGTTTCTTCATTCTTTTTCCCTGTTATTTCGTTAATGCCTTTGCCATCTCTTCGTCTGTTACACTCATATCAATATATGCTTCCCCGACAGAATGCAGCAGCACAAATTTAATTTTGTCTCCAACCATTTTCTTGTCTGATTTGGTTGTCCTTATAATATCTTCTACTGAAAGCTCACTGACATCTTCACTCATATCAAACTGTGCAAATAATTCTTTGATATCTTTGACTTCTTCTTCTGTAAGATTTCCTTTCATCTGGGATATTTTCGCTGCCAGACAGCATCCTGCTGCCACACATTCTCCATGAAGCCATGAAAAATCTTTTAATTTCTCGATCGCATGTCCGAGTGTATGTCCAAAGTTTAGCAGAGCTCTCTCTCCTTTTTCTTTTGGATCACGCTCTACAACACCGCCTTTGATCAGACAGCTTTGATAGATCATCTCTCTTACAGCTTCGTGTTCTCTTTCTTTGATCGCTTTGATGTTATCCTTGATCCAGTTATAATACTGTACATCTTTGATCAGTCCATGTTTGATAACTTCTCCCATTCCGGAAAAATATTCTCTCTCTGGCAAAGATTTGAGTGTTGATGTATTGATATATACAAGCTTTGGCTGATGGAATGCACCAACCATATTCTTATACTGAAGGAAATCGACTCCTGTCTTTCCTCCAATGCTGCTGTCTACCTGTGATAATAAGGTTGTTGGAACCTGTACAAAGTCAATTCCTCGAAGATATGTCGCTGCTGCATATCCTGTCATATCACCAACAACACCACCGCCCAAAGCAATCAGAAGATCCTGGCGGTCAAAATGATTGATGATCAATTCTTCATACAATGCCTCGATCGTCTTTAACTGCTTGTGTTTCTCTCCAGCCTCGAAACTGAATGTGATCGTCTTGGAAGCTTTTGAATCAATCAGATCATACATCTTGCTTAAATAAAATGGAGCTACATTGCTTTCTGTCACAATACATACTTTCTTATGCTCAATCTCAAGAAATTCCATCTGATTTAGTAAATCATCAAACGAATCTCTTAAAATAATATCATAGGATTTTCTGCCGTCTGTTCGAATCTCAATCTTACTGTTCTTTTCCAAATTGTTCATGATCCTTATCCTGCTCCTCCTCTTTTTTCTCTCCTGCGATCTGAAATTCCATCTCATATACAGGGTTATTTAAAATATCCATCTGGCCATTGATAAACTGTTTCATTCTTGCTTTATAGCTTTGATAATCACTTTCTAACTTTCGGATCAGCTCCTGATAGTTCTTGATCATCTGTTCATGCTTTTCTTTTTCTTCTTTGAAATCTTCCTTGGCACTTGTTCTGATCTTATCTGCTTCTGCCTGTGCCTGTGAAACAAGCTCTTTTGCATTTCTTGATGCTTCGGCTTCTAATGTCTGGGCTTTCTGTGTTGCATTCTCAATTGTCTCTTTGGATGTTTCTTCTGCAAGAACTAATGCTCTTTTTAATGATTCTTCAATCGTTCGGTAGTGGGCTAAATTCTCTGTCAGTGCAGATACTTTCTCCCTCAGTTCATTGTTTTCTTTATAAATCTTTTCGTAATCTTTCGCAAGATCTTCTAAAAATTCATCTACCTCAACTGCTTTATAACCAAATCCTCTTCTTAGTTCTTTTCCTAACACTTCAACTGGTGTAATCATATATTCCTCCTATTGAAAGATCGCCAGTGTAAGAAACTGCCGGCCTTTTTTTGATGTTTTGCCCAGATCTTCTACCAGAAACTTTCCATATCCTCTGACAGATATGATATCGCCCTGTTTGATCTTCTGTCCTGCTGATATGCAGAGTCTTCCATTATGAAATACTTTCTGGGCTTTTAACAGCTTATCACTTGATGTTCTTGAAAGTCCATATGCCTGTGACACCAGAACATCCAGCCGCATAGATGCCACAAATCCTTCTTTTTTCTTATACTTTTGGACGTATCCTGTTTCTTCCCATACGACATCTTCCACTGATACTCTTGTATGCCTGACCTGTCCTAACTGTTCTTTCAGTAAATCCATGATGTGCGGCATACAAAAAATATAAGCACATTTCTCATCCACAAGGATATCTCCGATCAGATGACGCTCAATCCCAAGGTTCATCAATGCCCCAAGATAATCTCTGTGGCTTAATGTTTCTGCGAATTTATCAAAAACAGGTGAGATCCTGGCACATGCCAATGGAATCTCACCCTCATAACCAAATAAATCTCTCGAACCAAACATTACCACAGCTCTGGTAAAATGCTCATGGCCTCCGACAAGCTGTGGATGAGCATAATCAAGTTCTTTCTTCATATCCTGATAGATGCTCTGCTCGTATTCATTTAAAAAATGTGTATGTGTGTAAACATTCTGGCTGTATGATTTGTCTGCCAGTTCCAAAAGTCGTTTCTTTAATAATTCTTCTTCCTTCATGTTTACTTCAACTGTGGTGAGATCGTATTCTCATTCATGATCTCACTCTTCAGGTCTCCACTGACTTCAATACTGTCTGGTGCTGCGATAAAAATGTTGTTGGATACTGCCTGCAGGGAACCATTGATCGCATAAGTTGCCCCTCCGATAAAATCGATGCTTCTTTGTGCAACCGTAAGTTCTACACCTTCTAAATTGATCACAACAGTTCTTCCTTTCTTCAAGAGATCTGCTGCTGTCTGTGCTTCTGCAAAATCCTGTGGTTTGATAACGTAGACTTCTACTCCTCGTCCATTCATGGATATCACCTTGCTTCCGGTACTTGTAAATCTTCTCTTCTTCTCTTCTCTGCTTAATGCATGATCAAAAGGCTGGCTTACTTCTTCTTCAGATTCTTCCACCGGTTCCTTTTCTTTTTTCTTAAAGAATGAAAAACCTACTTTCTCTGGCTCTTCCTCTTCTTCATCGTCTTCGTATTCTTCATACTCTTCTTCGTATTCTTCGTCTTCTGTCAGCTTCATAAAGTTCAGTAGTTTGTCAACTGTACCTTTCATCAATCTTCCTCCGCTATATGTTATAATTACGCTCTCCAAATATTGCTGTACCTACTCTGACCATTGTCGCGCCCTCTTCTACCGCGATCTCGTAGTCATTCGTCATACCCATGGAAAGTATACTCATATCTACATTATCAAAGTTTTTGTTCTTGATGTCAACAGATAATTGCTTCATCGCACGAAAATACTGGCGGTTATCCTCTGGATCATCGACAAATGGTGCGATCTGCATGAGTCCCTTGATCTTTACATGCTCAAGTTTTGAAACCTCTTTGATCACATCTTCTACATCTTTTGGATCAAGACCAAACTTTGTATCTTCATGTGCAAAATTAACCTGAATCAGAATTGGAACTTCTTTGACATCATGTTTTGCTGCTTCTTTATCAATGGCCTGTGCCAGTTTTACAGAATCCACAGAATGGATCAGCGCCACTTTATCTACAATGTATTTGATCTTGTTTGTCTGCAGATGTCCGATCAGATGCCATCTTACCGGCCAGCTGATATTAGCATATTTGTCTCTGATCTCCTGTACTTTATTTTCTCCAAAATCCAGTACTTTTTCTTTTCTTAATTCTTCTACCATCTCTAATGGCTTTGTTTTACTGACGGCAATGACTGTAACCTCTCTCGGATCACGTCCTGCACGTTCACAGGCTTCTTTGACATGTTCCTTCACTTCATTATAACGTTCTATCAGCATATTTCTTCCTTCTTTCTGTTGATTGATTTGTAATGTCATTTAGTAAATAATCTGATTCTCCTTGATCGTCGATCCATCCAGTACGATAAAGTCATACGCACTGATGCCCTGACTCGTATCATTGGCTATGATCGAGTAATCATCTTTCTGTGTCAGAATATCGATTGGTTTAAAGTCTGCATAACCACGGTTCGTACAATATACACCCTGCAGTGTCTTTTTCTTCTCGATCAGAAATGTCTGATTGGAATCCATCGCCTGCAGCACAATATTCTCTCCTACTTCATCAGGATCGAGATAACAGTATCTTTCACTTCTGCCGTAAATGGTGTAAGTTTTTTGTTCCACTGTTACTTCTCCATTCTTATCAGTACTTCGCACTGCGAACTGTTCCGTCGTGCTGTTATCCCCTTTTGTGAGGTATTTGACGGGAACCTGATAAAATTTCTTCTTAACGATCGCTGTATTTGGAATCTTAAGTCCTTTATAGGAGTCTAATGTCACATCAATTTCAAGGAAACGTTCACTCAAATAGCGTACTGCATAATCATTGAATTTTAAATAGCCAAAATAATTCTTGCCTTTTTTGACTGTTTCTACAGAAGCTGTCGCTTTATTCTGATCCTGCAGGAAACGAACTGATACTTCTGTCTTATCTTTGAGCATCTTATACTGTTCTTCTTTGAGCGGTATCACAATCTCCCATTTCTCGCTCTTGTTGATCCTTGCAACAACTTTATTCTTCTTAACTTTATCCGCTGTGTTATATTTTTTCTTTCGGTATGTTGTCTGGTCAAAATCAGATGCCTTGATCTCATCTGCCTTCTTCCCGTCAAAATTATCTGAATAGAATTCTACCACACCGCTTGACGTGCTTTTTTGTGTCTGAAAACTTTCTGTTCCCATACTGTCCTGCACTGCCGCAATGACCTTCTTCATCGCATCTTCGTTGACATTTAAAATTGTATTCTTAAGGTCGTATTTGAGATCATACACTTCTGAGAAATTATGATCACTGTATACTGACTGATACTCATTAATCTTGCGGGAAACTTCGTCATCATCCATCACATCTGACTTCTTCTGAAGTTCTTCCACCTTCTCTGCAAATGTCTCCTGAACTTTCTTGTCTTTGTCGACTGTAAAAACAGTCCCGTCTTTCTTGATTCGTTTTCCTTCTTCTACATAATATGTAATATAGCCGGACTGGGATGTTTCAAGCAATTGTTCATCCCTGACTGCGATTCCTGTAAAGGATAATGTGTTTGTGATCTTATCCTCGGTAACTTTATATACACTCAGTTTCTTCTTGCCCATAAATATAATGACGTTGATCACGATATAAACAAAAATTACCGCAAATATGATCATTCCTATATTCCAGCGTATTTTTCGTTGTCGTTTTTTTGCCATTTAACAAATCCTCCATCGCCTGAGTGCTGCCCCGTTTTGATAATCTGCCTTACATCCCTGCGTAAGATTCCTCTCTTCCATCATTGCATCAAACTGGTCTTTTAACTTCCACCAGCTGATCCCCCAGTTTGAAAATGATGCATCTTCTTTTGGTACACGGCTGAACAATCGTTCAATCACCATGTCACTCCTTACATAACTGATAAACGCCACAAGTCTTTCCAGATATTCCTGGGAAGAACACATTGTTACCGTTCCTTCCTCAAATTCTTTGTACAGTCTTGATCCTTTTGGTACATACAAAGAATGTAATTTTACGATCTGTACCGGAAGCACTGACAGGATCTTTGCTGTTTCTATGACATCTCTCATATCATCTCCTGGAAGATTCAGAATGATATGTGTGCAGATTTCAAATCCGTATGGAGCTGTCATCAATACTGCTTCCAGATATTCTGCCAGCGTATGTCCTCTGTTAATTCTCTCCAGTGTCTTATAATTCACTGTCTGCAGTCCGTATTCTATGGATATCTTAACTCCATAAGTATCTGAAATCTTCTTCATGCAGTCAAGATATTCCCTTGTGATACAATCTGGTCTTGTAGATATTGAAATTCCAACAATATCTTCAGTCTCTGCTGCTTCCGTCATATATTGCTCTAATTGTTTTACTGGAAGAAATGTATTCGTGTAATTCTGGAAATAAGCAATAAATTTCTTTGCTTTGTAACGTTTCGCTATCTTTTCCTTTGTCGTTAATAGCTGTTCACTTACAGAGGTCTCGCAATTCATTGCTTCAAATCCTGTTCCGACTCCTCCACAAAAACTGCACCCGTCTCCATCCATACGGTTCGGACAAGTCACCGGAAGATTCACTGGTAACTTGTATACTTTCTCTCCATATAATTCTTTTAAGTGTCCACTGTAAGTTTTATATCGTTCCATGTTAGTTTTCCTTTGATAAAATATCTGTCATTGTGTGGTACAGTGCTGACTTTGTTACACCTTTTAATACCACAGAGATAAATTCTTCTCCGTCTTTATTCTTTGTAAGCAGGATCAGACAGGAACCTGCCTGTGTTGTTGTACCTGTTTTTCCACCGATCATATATACATTGCTTGGTAATGTATAAGTACCTGCAATATACTGATTGGTAGATGCCATATCATAAATCTTTAATTGACCTTTTGATCCTGTATATTCAATCCTGCTGCTTGGTTTTCCTGCAATATTGAAAAATTCATTATGTTTTGCTACTTCCTTAAAGATCAGATACAGGTCATAGGCTGTAGAATAATGATTTGCCAAATGTAATCCATTCGGATTTGCAAAATGTGTATTCGTTGCCCCCAATTCTTTCGCACGTTTATTCATTAATTTCACAAACTTTGGCAGACTTCCAGAAACTTCTTCTCCCAAGGCTACAGCTGCATCATTAGCTGACATAATGATCAGTGCATTAAGCAGGGCTTCCACTGTGATCTTATCTCCTTTTTTGAGATGCACTGCTACGGCTGCTCCGTCTGGAAATGTGATGTCGTGCTTGATCATAACAACTTTGCTTAATTTTAAATTCTCCAATGTTAACAATGCTGTCATGATCTTTGTTGTACTTGCCGGATATGCCTGGTCAAATACTTTCTGGCTTACCAGTACTTTATTCTTTGTGTTATTAACTAACAGCACTTCTTTGGCATCAAGATATTCTTCATTATCTGCTTTCTGTTTTGATACAACTGCAACCTTGGAACCTTTTGATTCCCAGTTATCAGACAGTGCAGATTCTTTGAGTGCTGTTCCTGTTGTCTTATAATGTTGTTCATAATCGAGTGATGATGCGGCTTTTGCTGTCTGGCATCCAGACATCGCTACCATCATGACCGACATAATTATACAAATTAATTTCTTCATCTTCTTATTCTTTGTAAAAAAAGACCGTCACCTGACAGTCTATTTATACATATTCCTCCAATCCAAATCTCCTCGATCCAGTGCAAGGATCAATACTTCCGCTGTTGGAAGATTGGTAGCACATGGAATATTATACTGGTCACACAGATTCAATACATTGTAAAAATCCGGTGTTCTCTTCTTGTTTGACGGATCCTGTAAAAAAATCAAGAGGTCTATTTCATTGTTGGATATCTTGCCTCCCATCTGCTGCATTCCGCCAAAATGCCCTGCAAGAAGCTTATGAATCTTTAAATTGGCAACATCTTCGATCATCTGTCCAGTCGTGCTTGTTGCATATAATTTATGTTTTTTTAAAATGTCCTGATATGCAATACATAAATTCTGCATCAGGTTCTTTTTCCCATCATGGGCAACTAATCCTACATTCATAAATAGAACCTCCTAATGTCTTTTTCTTTGTAAATATATATTCAGTACCATTCCGATCGCGATCGATGCGGACATCAATGAACTTAATCCATAACTGATAAATGGCAGCGGCTGTCCTGTATTTGGCATGGTTCCTGTCGCAACTGCAATATTGATAAACGACTGGAATCCCATATAACATGCAACTCCTACCGCAACATAAGTGCCGATCAGATTTCCTGATTTCTTCGCCACATTCATGCACTGGTATACAAGACATGCAAAAATGACGATCAGGATCACGCATCCAACAAACCCGAATTCTTCTCCAATAACCGAAAAGATAAAGTCTGTCTGATTCTCGGATACCAGATTCACGTCACTGGCTGATACATTGGATATCGTATTGCTTCCGAAACCTTTTCCAAACAAGCCGCCCGAACCAATTGCCATAATTGAATTGCTTGTCTGAAGTGCAGTCGAATCTGCATAGTTCTCTGGATGTAAAAATGACATGATTCTGGCCACCTGATGCGGCTCTAACAAAATCTGTCCCGGTGTCTGCACATACCATAAAAAGATTGCTAAAAGCGGTACTCCAATGATCAGAACGCGAACGATCAGCTTGGAGGACAATCCTGCCATAAAGATCATTCCCAGAATGATAAAGCAAATATCAAGTGTTGAGGAAAGACTTGGCTGTTTCAAGATCAAAAACAGCGGCACAGCACATATCAGTGCCAGCTTTCCAAGAATCTTTGGTTCATTAAGATCATCCTGATGTTTCGCAAGGAATGCTGCGATCACAATGATCATAATCACTTTACTAAGTTCTGATGGCTGAAATGTTCCTAACGGTCCAAGAGAAAACCATCTTTTGGCTCCGTTTACATCTTTTCCAAATAATTTAACGCCAATCAGCATGACTACATTAAAAATATACAATAATTCTGCATTTCTTGTAAATACCTGAAAATCAATCAGTGATACGACAAATATGATTCCCAGTCCCATCGTAATACCAAGTGCCTGCTTTACAACAAAGGAAGGGTTCGCACTATGAATAAATACAAGTCCCATTGCCATCAGTACAAGCACATTAAATACGAGTTTGAAATTGTAATTTTGCAGTCGGTAATTTCGCAGCATGTTCTTTCTCCAATATTATTTTCTAAGCTCACGAATCGGAATGTTGGCATATAATGCCGGTCCTTCGGATTCTTCGCTGTTTTGTGTAATCTGAATATCCAATCCGTCCGGGTCGATCTCCATATATTTGGAGATTACCTTTATGATGTCATTTTTGATCAGTTCCATCGTCTCAGGAGAACAGTTTGATCTGTCTGAAACAAGCAGCAGTTTCAAACGGTCTTTTGCCACTTCGCCTGAACTCTTTTTCTTAAAAAAATTATCAAAAAAACCCATCTCTTATCTCCCCTCTACTTTTTAAATACATGTGCAAGTCTCTGGAAGAATGTTGGTCCTGTAATCTCCATAAATGGAACTTCTTTTCCCATCACACGGTCACAAATGTTCTGGTAAGCTTTTCCAGCTGGTGTATTGCTTCCAACCAGCGGCTCTCCCTGGTTTGTAGAAATAACGATGTTTTCATCATCTGGAACGATTCCGATCAGATCTACTGCAAGAATATCAAGCACGTCATCTTTTGAAAGCATGTCTCCTCTTTCTACCATATCCATACGGATTCTGTTGATGACCAGATCGATCTTATGTATGTCATTCGCCTCTAATAAACCAATAATGCGGTCTGCATCACGGATTGCTGAAACTTCTGGTGTTGTAACGATCAGCGCTCTGTCTGCTGCTGCAATCGCATTCTTAAATCCCTGTTCAATTCCAGCTGGGCAGTCAAGAATGATATAATCAAATTCATCTTTTAATTCTTCTACAAGTTTTGACATCTGTTCTGGAGTTACGGATGTCTTATCTCTTGTCTGTGCTGATGGTAATAAGAAAAGATTTGGATATTTCTTATCTTTGATCATTGCCTGTTTGATTCTGCAGTTTCCTTCCACAACATCTACCAGATTATAAACGATTCTGTTTTCAAGCCCCATGACAACATCCAGATTACGAAGTCCGATGTCTGTATCGATCAGTACGACTTTCTTTCCTTCCTTCGCTAATCCTGTTCCCACATTGGCAGTGGTTGTTGTCTTTCCAACGCCACCCTTTCCAGATGTGATTACGATAACTTCACTCATTTTAATTTCCTCCATTCACTATACTATGATTTCATTTAAGAGCGCTTTTGATATGGGCTCGATATAAATATTTTCATCTTCAACAAATGCAATCTGTGCTTCCATCGGCTGGTTATCATTGTTTTTTGATCTTCCAAAGAATTTTTTCTTCTTCTCTGGCTCTCCGTCTGCACTTCTTGCTATATGGTTTCCGATACGGATCTGCATCGGCTGCATGTCCAGTGCCGCAACAAATGCATGGTCATCCCCGCCGTTTCCTGCGCTTAAATATCCTTTGGCACATCCAAGGACAACCACATTTCCTTTGGCACTTACAGATGCTCCCGGGTTCACATCTCCAACGACAACAACACTGCCGTCAGATTCAAGACTCTGTCCGGATCTAAGAGTTCCCCGGTAAAACTGTCCGTCTCCTTTTCTCCTCTCATCGATCAAAGAATCTGAACGTTTCTGTTCTTTCTCCTCAAGTTTCCTTAATGCCTCTTTGAATGATGTCTCCATGATCTTATCGTCTTCTATGACATATGCGATCGTCAATGTTGTTTCTTCAGCAATAATTCCTAAAACTTCTTCAAGCTGTGGCGAAGTAAGTTTCCTGCCTTCGATCTTCAATGCGATCTGAGTCTGTCCGTTAAAGAAATCTTTTGCCTGTGTAAACTTCTCACAAATAGCAGCTTTGAGCTGTTCAAACTTCATCTCTGGATCCAGCACCATGGTAAGCCCGATGCTGTTTCCTTTTAGCAATACCGGATGATTCATACGATTCCTCTCTTCTTTTCTTAGTCTCCCGCAGTACCTACATTGGTTTCTGTGACTGATTTATTATTCTTCTCCAACTTCTTCTTCGTCTTATCATTTGCAAAATAATATTCATAGATATCCTTTGCCGTAGATGCGGCATTGGATGAAGTATAACCAAACGGAATAACAACCGTTGTCGTGATCTCCGGTTTCTCATATGGTCCGTAAGAAATGAACAATGCGTGGTTTGGACGTTTCTTATTCTCCTGTGCTGTACCAGTCTTTCCTGCGATCTTTACTTTCAATCCTTTGAAAATACTGCTTACAGAACTGTCCTTTCCGTTAACTACGCCTCTCATTCCTGTCTGTACTGCATCCCAGTACTTCGTATCATAATGAACCTGTCTGACCTTCTTCACACCATATTTCTTGATTGTCTTTCCATTGTCATCTGTGATCTTATCCATGATACTAAGATCATATACAGTACCTCTGTTTGATAAGGTTGTCACATAATTCGATATCTGGCTTGGTGTGAAACTGTTACGTCCCTGTCCAATGGCTGAACGTACAGAAGTCTCATCAGAAACCTGTGGTGATGACTCGTCAAGTTCAATTCCAGACTTCTTGTTCAGTCCTAGAGCTGTCGCATATTTTTCCAGATATTTCAATCCTTCCTTACTGCTGTAAGAACCTGATTTGTCTCCTAATCTATATCCTACTTCATAAAAGAAATAATTACAAGATGCTTCGATCGCTGTGGATACTTTTCTTGCTCCATGGCGGTCTGGATACTTCCAGCATTTGGCTGGAGGAGTGATCTTGTCGTATAATCCTGTACAATTGATGACTGTACTTGTTGTAATAACCTTCTCATTCAGACCTGCCAATGCTGATAATGGCTTAAATGTAGATCCTGGCGCTGTCTTATGTTTTAATGCCTGATCATATAATGGTGTTGATGCGGAATTAGCAAGCTGTCTGTAATATCCGGAATCTGTTCCATTTGACAGACGATTGCTGTCATATCCAGGGTAACTTACAAGTGCTTTTACTTTTCCAGTCTTTGAATCCGTGATAACAACAGAACCTGAACATGGGTCCATTCCGATCTGTGCCGGCGTGATCTGTAAACTTTTTAATTTCTTGCGGATAAAATCGTAGCTGTTTAAAGATCCTGATTTCAATGCAGAGTAATCACTGTCGCCTTTCTTCTTAAGGATTCCCTGTTCGTAAAGCAGAAGACATACTTCCCTGCCGCTTAATTTACCTTTCATGATACTCTGCTCGCAGACTGTCATATCAAAATCATCTGCATCAACCAGTGCATCCTCAACGTAAACTGCCAATGCCTTCATGATCTCTTCTGTATCATTATACTTGCTGCTGATGTTTAAGGAAGAAATATCAATCCATTCCTTATTCACCGCATATCTTAAAAATTCACTTAAACTGATCTTCTCGTCTTTCCAGCGCTGATATGTCTTATCTGTCGTATCAATGGAACTGCTTAAGAGAACCTTCTTGCTTGACAGCAGACTGTATACATAGGATGAATATGCCTGTTTCTCATCACTTTCATCCTTATAAGCTTTCTTTCCATTCAACACCAGATTCTTTGATGTCTGAATCGCTGCATCTTCAAGGCGCTGAATCTTTCTGTACATCTTCTTCTCATACGATGTTGCCTTGTTACCGTTGAGATTCTCAAGGTCGATGACGCTGTTTCCGATGAATGAGTAATAGACCTTCTTGATCGGTATCATGATATTCTCACGGTCATTTCCTGCACTGTCTGAACTTGTAAGCTTGGATAATACGATTCCTGCGATCTTCTTCTCCAGAAGATTGTATACATACTCCTGAAGCTCACTGTCGATCGATAATGTAATATTGTTTCCTGTTCCGGATTTGACCGTCTTTGTCGTCTCTACGATCTTTCCTACATTATTAACCACTAATGTCTTGCTTCCACTGTCTCCGTGGAGATATTTCTCAAACTGTTTCTCCACACCAGCCTTTCCGACTGTCTCATCACTGGAATAGTAGTCTTTATCTTCTTCTTTCTTTCCTTTGTTATAAGTCTCCAGTTCGTCTGTATTGACCGTTCCTGTATATCCTATAATATGAGACATAGCCTCGCTTTTATTATATACACGAATAGACTTTGTATCAATATCAATTCCCGGAAGTTCTGAACTTCTTTCCTTGATCTCTGCAATACTTTTGCTGTTGATCTCATTCGCGATCGTAACCTTCATATACTGTGAATATCTGCTCAAAAATGCACTGTATCTCACAGACATGATCTTTAACGCATCTTCCTTGGAATATTTCTTGTCGATATCAAACATCTTTCCAGTACCAGATGATCCCATCGTTCCATCTCTTAAATACTGAAAAACCTCTTCTGCTGTCGCATTGAGCTGTTTGTTTCGTAATTCCTTCTCGGACTGTGAAAGATCAGAAGTGTCGCTTCCGATTCCAAAAACATCTCTCTTAAATTTCTTAAGTCTTGATCCTGTCTCTGTAAATCTTAACTTTCCACTTCCTGTATATTCGATTGGAATATCATTGATAAATGAATCTCCATTATGTTCGAGAATCTTGATCACTTTATAGATCACTTCATTCTTCTCATAATTCTCTGATGTCCCATTCTGCTTGGCAAGTGTCTGGAATGCACTATCATTCTGAAAATTTACTGTGTAAACCAGTTTATTGTATGCCAGCAGTTTTCCATTCACATCGTAGATATTTCCTCTTGTACCAGATGTCTTGACCGTCTTTTGTACTTTGTATGTAAAATCCTGCTTATGAGACTGTCCTTCCACGATCTGAAGCACAAAAACTCTTCCGATCAATACGCAGTAAAGGACTGCGATCAGTACGATCAACGCAATCAGACGGTTTGCTAATAATTTATCTGCTTTCTCGTAAATTTTTCGTAACACTAGAACATACTCCTTTTTTCACCATATCTGATCCTGATATCAATCTCTAACAATATCTTATAAATGATCAATGCTGCGATTCCTGTATAAACTGCTTCCGGAATCATAACCTTAAATAAATAAGAAAAGAACTGAAGTCTTCCTCTTAATGCAAAGAAAAAGAAAAAGATCACAAAACTGTACACAAGTGAATTCGCTGTCAGCAGACCAATTGGAAGTAAAATATCATCCTCATAAAAATATGCATGAAACCAGCCATTCACATATCCAAACATAATGTATACAAATGCATACTGTCCAAGCACACTTCCAGAGAATATATCAATCAGCAGGCCACACACAAAACCTACAACGATCCCTGCTTTCTTTCCTCTGATAAAGGCCATCGTAACTGTCAGGATCAATAAGATATTAGGCATAACATCTGCAAGTTTTAAAAAATTAAACACCGAGGTCTGTAAAAGGAAGCAGACCAGCACAGATATTACATAAAATAAAACTCTCTTAATCTTCATATCTCCACCTGTTATTCCTTTGTTCCTGTATCAAGGTTCTCTGTTTTCTTAAGATCTGTGATAACCAGAACTTCTTTTAAATGCTTAAAATCAACGATCGGTGTGACTTTTGCCGTCTTCGTAAGCTTGGTAGAATCAAGTTTGATATCTGATACCTTACCGATCGTAATACCTTCGTTAAACTTTGAACTTACATATGATGTTACCAGCTCGTCTCCATTCTTAACTTTCGCATCTTTGCTGATATATACAACTTCCAGATATCCATCTTCCATTGTATCAAGACTTCCATTTACGATGCATGAATCATTGGTCTTTAAGAACATGGCACTGACCATGCTTGTATCATTGATGATCGTTCGTACTTTTGCTGTATGTGCGGATACGTCGTAGACGATTCCTACCAGACCATTTCCTGCGATCACGTTCATATCTTTCTTAAGTCCATCTTTGCTTCCTTTATCGATCAGAAAAATGTCGAACCAGTTTTCTGATCCTTTACTGATGACTCTGGCTCCGACTGTATGATATTTCTTATATTTTTTCTTCAATTTCAGCAGATCCTGCAGACGTTCAAGTTCTACCTGATTCTGCTCCAGCACACGGTTCTGCATCTTTAATGCGTCCACCTTCTCCTGAAGCTTCTCATTCTCTGCTTTCAGTGCCTGTTTGCTTTTTGCATTCTCATTCCAGGAAAAAACAGAATTCCCGATTGAGTTGATGCCTTTCTGCATCGGGGATAACACTGTAAAAAATACATTCTTTACCGGTGTCAGCACTCCACCTGCAAAAACACTGATCCCTGCTAATAATCCACATACTACGATAAAGATCACCAGCAGATGATTTGAATTAAATTTTTTCTTTTGCAATTTCATACATCTGTCCTCATTTCATCATTTACTTTGTTTTAAATATGACTGCATTCCTAAAATTACATGATCCTGTGGTTCTGGCTTGATATGAACTGTCACTTTCAGTTCTTCCCTGATCCACTCCTCTGTCTTTGAAAATCCGCATGCTCCGCCAGATACATAAATCCCCTCATTCACGATATCTGTTGCCAGTTCTGGTGTCACAACTTCCAGCACCGCTTTGGCCTGCATACAGATCTCACGAATCTGATCTCTTGCTTTCTCCTCTACGATCATCGCAGGAATCTTTACTTCTTTTGGAAGTCCACTTACGATATCTCTTCCTTTGATTGAAATCTCTTCCTCTGTCTCATCCTGTGCATATGCCATCTTTAAACGTCTGGCATTCTTCATACCGATCTCTAATTTGTAATTCTTCTTTACATAATCTTTGATCCATTCATCAATCTGATCTCCTCCATACGGCAGTAATCTGCTTTCCACAATGCCTCCTAAGGAGATCACGGAAATCTCTGTTGTTCCTGCACCAATATCAATGATCATATTGCCACATGGGGCATCTACATTGATTCCACTTCCAATTGCTGCAAGAATCGGTTTCTCGATCAGGCTGATCTCCTTTACCTTTCCTGCTGCTTCCCACGCAAGATCATCAAATGCACGTTTCTCTACATTCGTAATATCTACTGGAACCGCAATCCACAGCTTTGGCTTATGGACCCGTTTAAAATACTGGTCAAGCACTGTTCCAAGTAAATATCTCATATTCGTGTAATCTGAAATCACTCCATGTTCCATAGGTTTTATGACTCTTACACTATATGGCTGTTTCTCGTACATATCAAATGCTTCATCACCGATCGCTTTGACTTTATCATCTTCATCAAAAGCGATCATGTTCTTAATCTTTAAAAATTCTTCTTTATTTGGTGCAGTAACTCTTAAGTGTCTGCTTCCTAGTTCAATTCCTAACTGTGTCGTTTTCATTCTTATGCTCCTTATATCATGTGTTCTTCCCGAAAACTTATATACGTCCTGTCTCCAATGATAATATGATCACAAAGTGGTATCCCAAGAAATTCTCCCGCTTCTTTCATCCGTTTGGTTGTCAGGATATCCTGCCTGCTCGGTGTCGGATCTCCTGACGGATGATTGTGAATCATGAGAACGGATACCGCCTCACACCGCAATGCCTCAAGAAATAATTCTCTCGGAGATGCCACTGTCTGATTCACTGTTCCAACAGAAACTTTAAGTTCTTTGATAACTTTATTCTTCCCATTAAAGAAAATTAAAATCATCTCTTCTCTGTTTAAATGCCGCATCTGTTCCATATAATAATCTGCAATAGATGACGGATCATGAAAACTTATCTTATCTTCTACTTTCGACTGGGCTAACCGTTTGGACAGTTCCGCAATGCAAAGAATCTGCATTGCCTTTACCTTCCCGATCCCCGGTATCTTTTGTAATTCCTCTTTGGAAGTGTGACAGATTCCAAGAATTCCTTCGTAAAAAGGATGTATCGCCAGAATCCTCTTTGAAAGATCAACTGCCGTCAGATCCTTCGTCCCACTTCTTAAGACCATTGCCAGCAATTCTGCATCTGACAAAGCCTCTGCTCCACTTTTTTCAAACTTTTCATAAGGTCTTTCCGAAACCGGTAATTCCTTTAATGTCTGATGTTTTTTCTCCATATCTGATCCTTTCCGGCGAAAAAAATCTCTGGAATCAAAAACATTTCCCATCTATAAAGTTTATCATAACTTTTCTTTTATGTATAGAAATCAAACCGTTGTTTTCCTTAAATTTTTCTTATTTTCTTATGCCTCTGGAATTTCAACCAATCCTTTTTCTGCCATTCTCTGAAGTGACATGATAATTCCATATTTTGCATGAGGATAAGTAAGTCCTCCCTGGAAATAGACTGCATATGGTTCTTTCATTGGTCCATCTGCACTTAACTCAATGGATGCACCAGATACAAAAGTTCCTGCTGCCATGATCACCTGACTGTCATATCCCGGCATGTCCCATGGAATCGGTGTTACATGACTGTCAATCGGAGATGCCTTCTGGATTCCCTCACAAAATGCGATCAGTTTCTCCGGATCATGGAATTCCACTGCCTGAATGATGTCATGACGGTCTTCTTTGCCGTCTGGAATAACTTTAAATCCTAATTTTTCATAAAGGTTTGCTGCAAAGATTGCTCCTTTGACTGCCGCATTGACAACCGTTGGTGCCATAAAGAATCCTTGGATAAACTGACGGTTAACTCCCAGACTTGCCCCTACTTCTTTTCCAAGTCCCGGTGTTGTAAGTCTGTATGCACACTGTTCGATCAGATCACTTCTTCCGCAGATATAACCACCGATCGGTGCAAGACCTCCACCTGGATTCTTGATCAGGGAACCTACGATCATATCAGCTCCAACTTCAGATGGCTCTTTTTCCTCGACAAATTCGCCATAACAGTTATCAACCATCACGATCAGATCTTTGTTGATCTCTTTGACAAATGCGATCGCTTCCCCGATCACATCGACGGATAAGGTTGGTCTTGTCGCATATCCTTTGGATCTCTGGATATGAATGAGTTTTGTCTTATCATTGATCGCATTTTTGATGCCTTCAAAATCAAAACTTCCATCTTCTAACAGATCAACCTGTGCGTATGTGATCCCATATTCTTTCAGAGAACCTTTGGATTCGCGGATTCCGATCACTTCTTCTAAGGTATCATATGGTTTTCCTGAAATTGCAAGAATCTCATCTCCTGGACGAAGATTGGCTGATAATGCAAGTCCCAATGCGTGGGTTCCACATGTGATCTGTGGTCTTACGAGTGCATCTTCTGTTCCAAAAACGTCTGCATACAACGCTTCTACAGCTTCTCTTCCGGAATCATTGTATCCATACCCTGTTGTACCACCTAAATGCATCTCCGCGATCTGGTGTTTCTGCATGGCATTTAACACTTTGATCTGGTTTAACTGTGCGATAGCATCTAATTTTTCAAAACGGTCTTTTAACCCTTTTTCCACTTCCTGTGCGTAGTCGAAGACTTTCTCATCGACTCCCATTTCTTTATAATAGTTCTTTAACTGATCCATCGTAGATCCCCTTTTCTTTTAATATTGTAAGCATGTATGTTAAAATTTCATCTTCTGATCCAAATTTTGACTTGTCGACCATAACAACTTCTTTTTCTCTTCCAAACCAAGTCAGCTGGCGCTTTGCAAAATGTCTGGTGTCTTTCTTAATCTGTTCAATCGTATCTTCCAGTGACATATTCCCTTCTAAATATTCAAACACCTGACGATACCCGATTCCCTGCATGGAAACCATATCTTTCTCATAGCCTTCTTCTTTTAATCGTTTGACCTCATCGATCAGGCCTTGTTCAGCCATGATGTCAACGCGGCGATTGATTCTGTCATATAGGATTTCTCTCTTGTGATTTAATACAAAATAAGCGAAATTATATGGGGAAGTCTTGGCTGCTTCCTTCTCATTGTGTTCTGAGATCGGATATCCATTTAATTTATAAAATTCTAATGCACGGATCACTCGTTTGACATTATTTTTATGAATCTTTTCTGTAGATTTTGGATCGACCTGCTTTAACATCTCGTATAAACTGTCGTTTCCCTCTGTTTTTGCTTTTTCTTCTAATTGTTTTCTGTATTCCTGATCTCCGTCTTCTTTTGTAAAATCAATGTCATAAAGAAGACTCTGGATATAGAATCCTGTTCCACCAACGATCAGTGGAATCTTGCCTTTTGCATAGATTTCCTTCAGGGCATCCTTTGCCATCTGCTGAAATCTCGCCACATGGAACTCTTCTCTCGGGTCGAGTTCATCTACAAGATAATGTTTGACTCCTTCCATCTCTTCCGGCATGATCTTGGCAGTTCCAATATCCATTTTCTTATAAACCTGCATAGAGTCCGCAGAAATGATTTCTGCATCTAAGATCTTTGCTAATCGGATCGACAACTCTGTTTTTCCAACCGCTGTCGGTCCTGTTAAAATTACCATTGGTTTCATCTATTTAAAATCCTTTCGGCATAAGTTCTGATAATCGATATGTTTCAAATCCATCAGGGCTTTGACAGATCACTTTGAGTTCTGGATTAAATTCATGTAGAAACTGTCGGCAGATTCCGCATGGATAAACGGTTTCTTTATCGCTTCCATTGGATGCGATCGCGATCACTTCAAAATCATGGTATCCTTCACTGACTGCCTTGACTGCTGCTGTTCTTTCTGCACAGATGGCTGCTCCATAAGAAGAATTCTCCACATTGCATCCTGTAAATACTTTTCCTTCTTTTGTAAGGATTGCTGCCCCTACCTGAAATCTGGAATATGGTGCATATGCTTTTTGTTTTGCTTTATCTGCTAAATTTAATAATTCCTGATCTGTCATCGTCGCGCCTCCTTTTCTGACTTCCCTACACAATTCTCTTAAACTTCTTATCTATCTCATATTTGCTCATCTTGATGATCGTTGGTCTTCCGTGTGGGCATTGGTATGGATTCTCAAGTTCCATCAGTTCATCTAAGAGATGTTCCACTTCCATCAACGATACTTTCTGGTTTCCTTTGATTGACATCTTACATGCCATTGTCGCAATCTTACTTGCGATCACTTCGGTATCCAAAGTTCCATTTTCCTGACTGACTGCATCTAGAAGTTCCATAAATAAGTCTCTTTCCCCGATTCCATAGAGATTGGCTGGAACTTCACGGATACAATATTCATTTCCGCCAAAAGATTCGATCGTAAATCCTAACCCTGCAAATGCATCTTTGTATCTTGTTAATGCCTCTGCTTCCATCATGGAAACCGTCACAACCATTGGCGGTTCTAATCTCTGGCTGTAGATTTCTTTTTCTTTGAAATTCTTCATCAGCCTTTCATAATTGACCTTCTCATGTGCTGCATGCTGGTCCATGATAAATAACTGGTCTTCGTATTCAATCAGCCAGTATGTCTTAAAGAGCTGTCCTAAGATCTTGCGGTCAGGTCTTGCCTGTACGGAAAAGACTGGGTCTTCTCTTAATGTCATCTGGTTACTGCTTAATTCATCGGTCTTGTATTGTGGAAATTCTTTTTTCTGGGTGTTGTAATTTAAACCTGCGTAGGTTGGTTTCTTTACGGTTTGGGATGATTCGCTGATTGTCTGTGTTTTCTTCACAGTGTGTGGCTGTTGTCCTGGCTTAATTTCTTTTTCTACATCTGTAGTTCCTTTTGCAGCCTCTTTGATCGCATCCTTTCCTGTCGTTTCCTTCTTTAACTGATCTTGTTTCATACCCTCAGGTGCTACTCTATATTCTACTGCCTTTGCTGCAGCTGACGGCTTTTCAATCTGCTGCACACCTTGCCCTTGCTGATTCGTCTGATTTTGCTGAACTTGTGCAAAATTCTTCATCGTCTGATCCATCTTCTGAACCTCTTCTTTCCTTCGGTTCACCTCAAATGGCTCTGGCTTTTTCACTTCTTTTGTCCTCGGCAGTTCTTTCTTCTTCGGTGTCTCTCTTAATACATCCTGCACCAGATCTTTCTGAAGCAATGCTGCTCTGACTGTATCCACAACCAGTTCATAAATCTCTCTTCCATTTCGGAAACGAATCTCCATCTTCGTCGGATGGACATTGACATCCAGTAATTCCTGATTGATTTTAAAATCAAGGCACACAAAAGGATATCTATGCTTCATCGTAAAAGTACGGTATCCTTCCTCAATCGCCTTGTAAATGATCGAACTCTTAATATATCTTCCATTGATAAAATAGCTCTCATAGTTTCTGTTTCCTCTGGAAACATATGGTTTTGCTACAAATCCTGTGACTTTGACATCTTCATTTTGTGCTTCTACAGGAATCAACGCTCCTGCCACGTCTCTTCCATAGATATGATAAATGATATCTTTGACTTTTCCATTTCCAGAAGTATAAATCTTATTTTTATTATTATGAATAAATTTAAAGGAGATTTCCGGATGGCTTAAGGCAATGTGTACCATCATCTGTTCCACATATCCTGCTTCGGTTGTCGCACTCTTTAAGAACTTTCTTCTTGCTGGTGTATTATAAAACAGGTTCTTTACCAGAAATGTCGTTCCATCAGGTGCTCCAATATCATCAAAAGCTTCTTCTTCGCCTCCATAGATCTTATAGGATACTCCGCTGAAACTTTCTGCAGTCTTCGTTACCAGTTCAACCTGTGCAACGGCGCTGATACTTGATAATGCCTCTCCTCGGAAACCTAAAGAAGATACACTTAAAAGATCTTCAACCGAACGGATCTTGCTTGTTGCATGGCGCAAAAATGCAGTCTTTATCTGATCTTTTGGGATTCCAATTCCATTATCGGTTACCCTGATCAATGTCATTCCGCCGTCTTTGATCTCAACTGTGATCGCATTTGCATTGGCATCGACCGCATTTTCCACAAGTTCTTTTACAACAGAAGCCGGCCGTTCAATAACCTCTCCTGCTGCGATATTATCGATTGTCTTTTGATCCAGTAATTGTATCTTCGCCATAAATTACTCCTCGTTCTTTAACTTTTCCTGTAATACATACAGGTAATTTAATGCTTCCAGTGGTGTCATGTCGGAAAGATCTTTTTCCCTTAATTCTGCCATAAATGGATGTTCCATCGTCGGCTCATCGCTTTCCCTGAAAAAACTTAACTGTTCGGCTTCTCCATATGGCTGAATATCTTTTGCACCTGATGTCAGGTCATGTTCTTCTAATTCTCTCGCGATCTCTTTTGCACGATTGATGACCGCATCTGGAACACCTGCAAGTTTTGCTACCTGAACTCCATAACTCTTGTCTGCACCGCCCTTAACGATCTTACGCAGGAACACAATATCATCTCCCTGTTCTTTGACCGCGATACAGTAGTTATGTACACTGTCGATCTTGCCTTCTAATTCTGTCAGTTCATGATAATGCGTTGCAAACAATGTTTTTGCACCGAGAAGCTTGGAATTACTGATATATTCCACAACTGCCCATGCAATGGATAACCCGTCAAATGTACTTGTTCCACGTCCGATCTCATCTAAGATCAGCAAGCTGTTTTTTGTTGCATTTCTTAAAATATTGGCAACTTCACTCATCTCAACCATAAATGTACTCTGTCCGGAAGCAAGGTCATCAGAAGCTCCGACTCTTGTAAAGATACGGTCTACAATACCGATATTTGCTTTCGCAGCTGGTACAAAGGAACCGATCTGTGCCATTAATACGATCAGGGCAACCTGTCTCATATAGGTTGATTTACCTGCCATGTTTGGTCCCGTGATGATCGCTACACGATTCTTCTTGTTATCAAGATATGTATCATTAGAGATAAACATATCATTTGGAATCACCTGTTCTACAACCGGGTGTCTTCCATCTTTGATATCAATTGTACCTCTGACATTTAATTTTGGACGTACAAAATGATTGCGTTCTGCGACATAGGCAAGAGATGCCATTGCATCAATCTGCGCGATCACATTCGCTGTTCTTGAGATTCGCTCCATCTCTCCTGCTAATGTTTCACGGATCGTAACATAAGTTTCATATTCTAACGCATACAGACGGTCTTCGGAACCTAGGATCGTATCTGCCAGCTGGTTTAATTCTTCGGTTGTGTAACGCTCGGAATTCGCCAGTGTCTGCTTGCGGATATAATAATCCGGCACCATATCTTTGTAGGAGTTTGTGACATCCAAATAGTAGCCAAATACTTTATTAAACTTAATCTTTAAGTTCTTGATTCCAGTTTTCTCTCGTTCCCTTTCCTCAAGTTCCATCAACCACTGTTTTCCTTCTGTTTTGGCACGTTTTAATTTATCAATATCATCTTTGAATCCTTCTTTGATGATTCCGCCTTCTTTGATGGCAAGCGGTGGTTCTTCAATGATAGAATCTTCTAACAGGTCATGAATATCTTCCAGCGGATCTAAATCTTCTCTTAACCCTGATAATAATGGATCTTTGCATTCTTCAAGGATTGTTTTGATCGCTGGTAACAGTTCGAGCGACGTTTTAAATGCGATCATATCTCTTGGGTTTGCTGTCTTGTAACTTACTTTTGTCATCAGACGTTCCAGATCGTAAATCGGATTTAAGTATTCTCTTAATTCTTCTCTCACGATCGTCTGATTCGTAAGTGTTGTGATCGCATCGTATCTTTCTTCGATCTTTTTCTTGTCAACCAGTGGCTGCTCTACCATATTTCTTAACATTCTGGCACCCATGGCTGTCTTTGTCTTATCTAAGACCCATAAGAGAGAACCTTTTTTCTGTTTATCACGTAATGTCTCACAAAGTTCTAAGTTTCTGCGGCTGGAACTGTCAATGATCATAAATTCACTTGTCTCGTAGGCTTCAATATGCATCAGATGATCCAGGGAACTCTTCTGTGTCTCGTGAAGATATCCAAGCAATGCACCAGTTGCGATCACACCCATTGGATAATCCACAAGTCCAAGTCCTTCCAAATTTCCTACTTTAAACTGTCGCTTGATCCGCTCCTGAGCCTGTTCTTCATCAAAATGGTATGGCTCAATACTTGAGATCACGATGGACATCTTGTCTTTTAAGTAATCAAAATCCATGCCGCTGATCAAAAATGCATCATTGCAAATGATCTCTGCCGGCTCAAATTTAAAGATCTCATCCCTGACTTTCGCTAAACTGTCCATGGATGTAGTTCTGAAATCCCCTGTTGTGACATCCACGAATGAGATTCCGTAACTTCCATCATTTGCAAAGATACACATCAGATAGTTATTCTTCTCATCGTCAAGGCTCTGCTGTGAAATGTTCGTTCCTGGTGTTACGATACGCACGATCTCTCGTTTGACGATTCCTTTTGCCTGACTTGGATCTTCCACTTGTTCACAGATTCCAACTTTGTATCCTTTTTCTACTAGTTTGTTTAAATAAGAATCCACAGCGTGATAAGGAACGCCACACATTGGTGCGCGCTCCTCAAGTCCACAGTTCTTTCCTGTTAATGTAATCTCTAATTCTTTGGATGCTGTCAGTGCATCATCAAAGAACATCTCGTAGAAATCCCCGAGACGATAGAATAAGATACAGTCCTTATTCTCTTCTTTGATCTGCATATACTGCTGCATCATCGGTGTAAGTTTTCCTTTTTTAGCCATGGATCTGCTCTCCCATATAATAGAAACCTTTTTCCTCAACTAATTTGACATCAGCCATTGTACCGATCTGTTCTTTGCATCCTTTGAAATGAACTAACAGGTTATTTTCCAGTCTTCCTGTTAACATTCCTTCTTCATGTGTATTTTCCTCTTCGATCAGAACTCTCTCGATATCTCCAACTTTCTTCTTACAATTCTTTGCAGATGTCTCTTTTAGTAAGGCAAGAAGTCTGTCAAAGCGGTCTTTGATGACATCTTTATCAATCTGGTCATCCATGCTTGCTGCTGGTGTTCCGGAACGTTTGGAATATACATAGGTGTATGCACTGTCAAATCCAACTTCTCTTACAACATCTAATGTCTCTTCAAAATCTTCCTCTGTCTCTCCAGGGAATCCTACAATGATATCTGTTGTAAATGACACTCCAGGAATTCTCTCCTGAATCTTCTTGGCAAGTGCCACATACTGTTCTTTTGTATAATGACGGTTCATTAATTTTAACAGACGGCTGCTTCCTGACTGCATTGGAAGATGCATATGTTTGCAGACCTTCTTGCTTGTGGCCATCACTTCGATCAGATCATCGGATAAATCCTTTGGATGTGGTGTCATAAAACGGATTCTTTCTAATCCTTCGACCTTCTCTACTTCTCTTAATAACTGGGCAAATGACATTGGTTCTTCTAATGTCTTTCCGTAAGAGTTTACGTTCTGCCCAAGAAGCATAACCTCTTTGACACCTTCTGATACCACCTGTTTTACTTCTTTTACGATATCTTCCGGCTTACGGCTTCTCTCTCTTCCTCTTACATATGGCACGATACAGTAACTGCAGAAGTTATTGCATCCATACATGATATTCACTCCACATTTAAAAGAGAATTTACGATCACTTGGAAGATCTTCCACGATCTGGTCTGTATCTTTCCAGATATCAACGATCATTCCTTTGGAATCAACTCTTGCCTTTAATAATTCTGCTAATTTAAAGATATTATGTGTTCCAAAAATAATATCTACAAATTTGTAACTTGTACGAATCTTCTCAATCACATGCTCTTCCTGCATCATACATCCACATAACCCGATCATCATCTGTGGATTTCTCTCTTTCATCTTCTTAACCTGTCCTAAATGTCCGTATAACTTTGTATTGGCATTCTCACGAACTGTACATGTATTAAAGATCAGAAAATCTGCTTCTTCTGTTTCTACTTCTTCATATCCGATCGTTTCTAAGATTCCTAATAATTTTTCTGAGTCCTTCTCATTCATCTGACAGCCAAATGTGGTTACATGGCATGTTAATTTTCTTCCTAATTCTTCAGACTTCTTCTGAACCCATTTTTTCATTTCTTCCATATATTCGTACTGTCTTGACGACTCGTTCTTTAACTGTTCCATTCTATTGTTTCTCCTACTTTGTGTAATTCATCTCTATTTTTACAGTATCTTTGATTATAACAAATTTGAATGAGTCGTGCAATGTTGTAAGAGATCTTGAGTTTCCGCAGTTTTATCCACAGACCTCTGATTTTTCTCCATTCATTATA
>OLOG01000133.1_pt1 | contig 77580 bp, 68 predicted proteins | sample 1672351 | NCBI WGS metagenome assembly OLOG01 (sample SAMEA3136674, study PRJEB25190) | human gut metagenome | biome: human gut; feature: human-associated habitat; material: faeces | place: Austria | collected 2013 | reverse complement strand
ATCTATAAGGTTATATTTAGATCAACTAATTAACTTAAATAGTATCAGGAAAGCTAATAAATCAAGGCTTTCTTGTGCAATTTTAATAAAAATATACAGAGAGGAGGCACCACACTTTGTGGAATGCCTCCTTTTTATATACGTTCTAATAATTCGTCTGGTTTCATAGCAGGTACTTTACTTTCGATGAAATCCTTAATATTACGAGTTACAATAAAATCTACCTTCATTCGTTGTGCGCATACCATTTGAATCGCATCTTCATAATCGGAAGTTTTCATGTTTGCAGCTTTCCTTATATCAGAAGACTTTAGATCGGCAATATGAAAAATCATAAATAACTGCTCAATAATCTGCTGCGTTTTTTCTGGTGTTAACTCTTTTCTTAGAATATAAACAATATTCGGAATAGATAATGCTGAAATATAGCCATCAATCTTTTCAACTTCGCATAATTTCCAGATTTTTGAAGAGTTTTCAACAAAATCAGTTCTGTCGCATAATACATCAAGAATTACATTTGTATCAATCAATATTTTCATATTTTTCTGCGATCCTTTCTGCACGAATAACCTTTTCGTTATAATCGTTTTTTAGAATTCCAGTTAGAGAATCTGTTAAAAAAGAAATACCTGTGTCTTTTGAAATCAATCTGGCGACTTCTTTTCCTTTTTTTAAAATAATGATTTCATTACCTTCTTGAACAGCTTTTAAATATTTCCCAAAGTTGTTCTGAATATCAGTTGCCGTTGTTGTAATCATAATATCACCTCCTAAGTCTCATAATTAATCCCTAAAATTATTATATGCTATTTTAGGGATTTTATCAATGATCTTATCATAGTTTCATATATTTTTAAAATTGTAAAATAGGCTTAGCTATATAATTGCAACTTTTTCTCAAATAAAAAACTTGCAATATACCCCAATAGGGTATATAATACCAATCGTAAAGGAGGTAATTACAATGGAAGAACAAAAAGAATGTTGTTGTCATCACAAGACAAAAGAACGTTCCGACAAAGAATATAGAGACCTGATCAATCGTCTAAGCCGCATTGAAGGTCAGGTCCGAGGAATAAAAAAGATGATAGAGAACGATACTTATTGTACCGACGTATTAATTCAGGTATCAGCTGTTAATGCAGCGTTGAACAGTTTCAATAAAGTCCTTCTTGCCAATCATATCAGAACTTGCGTTGCAGAAGATATCAGAGAAGGCAAAGATGAGACGATCGATGAGTTAGTAAAAGTTTTACAAAAACTAATGAAATAACAATTTAATAAACAAAATGAAAGGAAGGGAAACCATGGAACAATATCAAGTGACTGGCATGAGTTGTGCTGCTTGCAGCACACGCGTAGAGAAAGCGGTTTCCAGTGTAGAGGGAGTAACATCCTGTTCTGTAAGCCTGCTGACAAACTCAATGGGTGTTGAAGGAACCGCAGATCCATCTGCAATCATTAAAGCAGTGGAAGATGCCGGATATGGAGCAAAGAAAAAGGGAGAACAGACACAAAGCAGTTCTTCAGATGCAGATTTATTAAAAGACAGAGAAACTCCTGTCTTAAAGAAACGTCTGATCGCATCGTTATGTTTTTTGATCCCACTTATGTATCTGTCAATGGGACATATGATGTGGAACTGGTCAATTCCTAAGATTTTGGATGGAAACCATGTAGCAATGGGGCTGATCCAGCTGTTATTTACAACGGTGATCATGGTCATTAACCAGAAGTTCTTCATCAGTGGATTTAAGAGCTTATTCCATAAGGCGCCGAATATGGATACTCTGGTTGCTTTAGGATCAGCAGCTTCTTATGGATACAGTGTTTACGTTTTATTTGCCATGACAGATGCTCAGATGCATCAAAATATGGATGCTGTTATGAAATATATGCATGAATTCTATTTTGAATCTGCAGCTATGATCTTAACACTGATCACGGTTGGTAAGATGTTAGAAGCAAGATCTAAAGGGAAAACGACAGATGCATTAAAGAGTTTGATAAAACTCGCACCAAAGACAGCCGTTGTGATCCGTAATGGACAGGAAATGGAAGTCGGGATCGAACAGGTACATCAGGGAGATATCTTTGTTGTAAAACCTGGAGAGAATATACCAGTAGATGGTATCATTATCGAAGGAAACAGTGCGTTAAATGAATCCGCCTTAACAGGAGAAAGTATTCCTGTAGACAAAAAAGAAGGAGATGCAGTATCCGCTGCGACATTAAACACCTCTGGTTATTTAAAATGTGAAGCAACAAGAGTTGGGGAAGATACAACGCTTTCTCAGATCATTCAGATGGTTAGTGATGCAGCCGCAACCAAAGCACCGATTGCGAAAGTTGCAGATAAAGTATCAGGAATTTTCGTCCCAACGGTTATCTGTATTGCAATCGCAACAATGATCATTTGGCTGCTTGTTGGACAGAGTTTTGGATTTGCACTTGCAAGAGGTATTTCCGTCTTAGTGATCAGCTGCCCTTGTGCTTTAGGACTTGCAACACCAGTAGCGATCATGGTAGGAAATGGAATGGGTGCTAAACATGGAATCATGTTTAAGACAGCCGTATCCTTAGAAGAAACAGGAAAGACACAGATTGTTGCCTTAGATAAAACAGGAACGATCACAAGTGGAAAACCACAGGTGACAGATATGGTATCTGTAGAGGGTATCAGTGAAGAGGAACTTCTTTCTATGGCGTATGCTTTAGAGAAAAAGAGTGAGCATCCTCTCGCACATGCAATCTTACAAAAAGCAGAAGAAATAAATCTTAGTGATAATCTTGAGATCAAAGACTTCCAGGCGGTTGCAGGAAATGGTCTTTCTGGGAAGATTGAAAACGAAACAATTTATGGTGGTAATCAGAGATTTATTGAGAAATATACAACAATTCCAGTATCTATGATCAAGAAATCCGAAGAACTTGCCAATCAGGGAAAGACACCTTTATTCTTTGCCTGTGATGATCAGCTGATCGGTATTATTGCTGTTGCTGACGTGATCAAAGAAGACAGTCCTCAGGCAGTGAAAGAACTTCAGAACATGGGAATCCGTGTTGTCATGTTAACTGGAGATAATGAACGTACTGCAAAAGCTATCGGGGAACAGGCAGGCGTTGACCAGGTAATCGCCGGAGTCTTACCAGAAGGAAAAGAAAGCGTCATTCGTGACTTAAAAGAAAAAGGAAAAGTTGCAATGGTTGGTGATGGTATCAATGATGCACCAGCGCTTACAAGAGCCGATATGGGAATTGCCATTGGTGCAGGAACTGATATTGCAATTGATGCGGCTGATGTTGTCTTAATGAAAAGCCGTTTAAGTGATGTACCGGCAGCCATTCGTTTGAGCCGTGCAACACTTAAGAATATTCATGAGAACTTATTCTGGGCCTTTATCTATAATATCATTGGAATTCCATTAGCTGCAGGTGCATGGTATATGTTACTTGGATGGAAACTAAATCCAATGTTTGGTGCAGCGGCAATGAGCTTATCAAGTTTCTGTGTTGTTACCAATGCATTACGATTAAACTTCTTTAAAATGCATGATGCAAACAGAGATAAGAAAATCAAAAACAGTGTAGTACTTGAAGAAATTCAGGTTCAAAATACAACAACAAAACAGGAGGAAATTACAATGAAGAAAACAATGAAGATCGAAGGAATGATGTGTGGACACTGTGAGGCTACAGTAAAGAAAGCATTAGAAGCTTTAGATGGTGTGGAAGAAGCTGTAGTAAGTCATGAAGAAGGAACAGCCGTTGTTTCTATGACAAATGAAGTATCTGATGATGTTTTAACACAGACAGTTGAAGATAAAGATTACAAAGTAACAGGCATTGAATAAAAAACAAATATTGTTATAATATTTTCGGTATAAACCGACTAAATATTATTATTAAAATCAATATTGTTATATAAAACAGCAGGAATTTTGCGATATGCGGGCAGAATTTCTGCTGTTTTTTGCTAAAATAAATATCTTATTGAGAAAAATTATCAAAAATATGATACAATATACTCTGTATGGATCATGAAACATCCAAAGGATAAAAGAAACAAAAGACGAGAAGATAAAGGATAAGAATATGACATTAAAGCAATTACAAATTGGAGAAAGTGCTGTCATTGAAAGTGTCGGAGGACAAGGAGCGTTAAGGCAGCATTTTCTTGATATGGGGATGATCCCAGGGGTAGAAGTAACCGTTGTAAAATTTGCACCGATGGGTGATCCCATGGAGATACAACTTCATGGTTATGAACTCACATTACGTTTAGAAGAAGCAGATCAGATAGAGATTTCGCGTGTCACAAAGACGAACACAGATCATAAGAATACAGATCATATGAAGATTTCTGAACATCCAGGACTTGGAGAAGAAGGAAAATATCATTCGAAGGAAAATGAACATCCGCTTCCAGAAGGTGCAATATTAACTTATGCGCTGGTAGGAAATCAGAACTGCGGAAAGACTACATTATTTAATCAGCTGACTGGAGCGAATCAACATGTCGGTAATTTTCCGGGAGTTACGGTTGACCGGAAGGATGGATCAATTAAAGGTTATCCTAAGACCAATGTAACAGATCTTCCAGGAATCTATTCTATGTCACCATACAGCAGTGAAGAAATTGTTTCCAGGAATTTTGTATTAGATGATAAACCAAAGGCTCTTATTAATATTGTAGATGCAACCAACATTGAACGTAATCTCTATCTTACAATGCAGTTACTAGAGATGGATATTCCAATGGTGATTGCATTAAATATGATGGATGAAGTGACTGGCAATCAAGGATCTATCAATGTAAATGAGATGGAGGCAATGCTTGGAGTTCCAGTGATACCGATTTCAGCAGCAAAGAATGAGGGCGTTGATGAACTTGTCAAACATGCAATTCATATTGCCAAATATCAGGAACGGCCGCTAAGACAGGATTTTTGCAATAAAGAAGATCATGATGGCGCTGTGCATCGATGCATTCATGCAGTGATTCATTTGATTGAAGATCACGCAGAGAAAGCAGATATACCAGTGAGATTTGCAGCGACAAAGGCAATTGAGGGAGATCCATTGATCTTAGAGCAATTGAAACTTGAACAAAATGAGATGGAAATGCTGGAACACATCGTCTGCCAGATGGAGGCAGAACGTCATTTGGATCGAAGTGCGGCAATTGCGGATATGAGATTTGATTTTATAGAACATCTGTGTGAACAGACCGTTGTAAAGCCAAAAGAAAGCAAAGAACGCATAAGAAGTGAAAAGATCGATCGTATTTTAACAGGAAAATATACAGCCATTCCATGTTTTATAGGGATTATGGTTTTGGTATTTTACTTAACATTTAATGTCATTGGTGCATGGCTGCAAGGATTGCTTGAGATGGGAATCGACAAAATTTCAGCAGCTGCAGATCAGGCATTAGCTGCAGCACATGTAAATCCTGCAATTCACAGTCTTGTGATCGATGGTATTTTTACCGGGGTAGGAAGTGTTTTAAGTTTTTTACCGATCATTGTAACCTTATTTTTCTTTTTATCGTTGATGGAAGACAGTGGGTATATTGCAAGAGTTGCATTTGTCATGGATAAATTGCTTCGTAAGATCGGACTTTCCGGGCGAAGTATTGTCCCAATGCTGATTGGGTTTGGATGTACAGTTCCTGCAGTTATGGCAACAAGAACACTGACAAGTGAGAGGGATCGCAAGATGACGATTCTTTTAACACCATTTATGAGTTGTACAGCGAAACTTCCAATATATGCTTTCTTTGTAAATGCATTTTTCCCAAAACATGGCGGGTTGATTATGGCAGGACTGTATATATTAGGAATTATCATTGGAATTTTAATCGCATTTTTATATAAGGGAACTTTATTTAAAGGAGAACCTGTACCTTTTGTAATGGAATTACCAAATTACAGACTTCCTGGAGTTAAGAATGTAACACAGTTATTATGGGAGAAAGCAAAAGATTTCTTACAGAAGGCATTTTCCGTAATCTTAGTAGCAACGATCGTGGTATGGTTTTTACAGCGTTTTGATCTGCAGTTAAATATGGTAGAAGATTCTGCACACAGTATGTTAGCAATGGTGGCTGGATTCTTAGCACCAGTATTTTCACCATTAGGATTAGGAGACTGGAGAATCGCAACATCATTGATCAGTGGATTTATGGCGAAGGAAAGTGTAGTTTCAACTTTAGAAGTGTTATTTGGAGGAAATATCACGAATGCGATCACACCGTTAGCAGCCGCATCATTATTGGTATTTAGTTTGCTTTATAGTCCATGTGTTGCAGCAATCGCATCTGTTAAACGAGAACTTGGAACAAGGTGGGCAGTCAGTCTTGTATTATGGCAATGCGTGATCGCCTGGGTGGCAGCTTTGATCGTAAGGTTGATTGGACTAGCAGTTGGAATTATTTAAAACAAAATTAAAATAAATCTACAAAGAGTGTAAATTCATAAAAATACCGAGAGAAGCCGGATTTTTACCGGCTTCTATATTCTTTTTTACCAATCTATAATTTAAATCGGTATTTTGCGTATAGATTGATCTCGGATAAGAAACCTCTCTTTCTATATGCAAATCAAGAAATCTTACTTTTTACAAAAATAAAAAGGAACACTTTAAAATAAAATCTAAAATGTTCCTCTTCAATAATGTTCAAATAAATTCAGATCAAGACTTAAAAACTAAGATGCTTCTTTTTCTTTAACAGATTCGCACCAGTTACGATCAGCATGATTCCTGATGCAAGTCCTAAACAAATGGATAAGATTCCAAGAACGATGTTGCCGGCTCCAGTACGTTTCATAGTTAAATAGATTTTTTCCATGTCCATATCATAACCTCCGTTTGGTTTTTGATTATTTGTTATGTCTGGTATTTACTATACCATTAATTTTGATACTTCGTCAAATATGTGTATTCTATTCTATTATAATAATAAATCTCTTACCATTTTGCCATCAAATGTCACACTGGATACATGATGAACTTCAATCTGATATAATGCATTGGCTGCAATATGTTCAGCCGCCTGTTCTAAATCCCTGATTCCGGTTGTTTCAGAATACAACTCAATTACAGTATCTAATGCTTCATCTGTCATAATACATTCATTATCTTTTAATCCCATACGTTTTAAGATCTTTGGAAGTGCAAATCTTGAGAAAATAGCCTTCTTCTCCTCTGGTGTATAATCAGGAATATCAATGACCGCAAAACGAGACATCAAAGGTGCACTGATCTGATCTTTTTCATTCGCTGTGGCGATTGGATAAACACCGACTGTCGGGATCATACATTCCATATAGTTGTCTGTAAATCCAAGGTTATCAAGCAATGTCAATAATACATCTGCAGGATTTCCATTTCCTTTTCCAGAGTTTGCTTTATCTAGCTCGTTGATGATAAATACGAGGTTTGACTCTCCTGCCATGGAAAATGCATCCATAATGATTCCAGGCTTTGCATTTGCATAAATTCTGGAACTTCCGGTAAGCTGTTCCGGATCATTGATCGAACTCATATCAAGCGTTGTCCATGGAAGTTTTAAGATTCTTGCAACGGCATATGCGATCTGAGATTTTCCAGTTCCGGCAGGTCCTACTAATAACAGTCCGTATGCTGGCAATGTATGTGTACGGTTGATCTGAATGATCGTTTCAATAATTCTTTGTTTGACACGTTCCATACCATAAAGTTCTTCATCAAGGATCTTTCTGGCTTCATCAGGATCGATTGCTTTAAAATAATCACTCTTCCACTGAATGTTCATCATGATTGATAGTGCACGCTGGGCGTGTCTTCTCTCTTCCTGTGAAACTTCATGAGAACGTGCAACGGCAAGATTTCGTCTTGCCCATAATCGAATATTATCCGGCAGTGTGCGGCCAGCACATGTCATAAAATCAGTAATGCTCTGAATACTTGTGAGTTTCATGTCGTCACCCATTTCATCCTGATTCTCTTCAGAAGGCGTATCTTCTGGGGCATCACTTTGGAATAATCGTTCGATCATAAATTGAAGAAAACCATCTTCTGCAGATAATTTTGTACCACCGCCAAATGCGATCTCTCGAATCTTGTATACACAATAACCTTCGGAAGTATTTTCTCCAGACAGGCGCACATGGATGTGATTTTCTCCAAGCCATTTGATCAGACTTACAAAACGGGCATCGATTCGTAAAATATCAGAAATGACAGTACCTTCTTCTTCTTCAAACTCAAAGGCTGTCTGTTTGTCCTGATTTGAAAATACACCGCAGGAATGATGTGCCCAGTCCTTTTGTTTGTTGGAAAGAATGAGAATCGGACATTCAATGGTTGCGTGGTCTTCATTTGAAGAAAAGGTTGTATAAGTACAAACGACTTCTTCTTGTTTCTTAGTTGTATCGTTACTAAAATCAAATACTGGCATAATAAGTTACTCCTGTTTTTTATTATCTCTTTGGTATGATATAAATATATCTTAATGCAATTTTACCAAAAATTGATTGCTTTAACCATAATAAATGTGAAATTTTATGAACAAAACAAGTTAATGTATGCTGTTCATATATTTTTAAAGTTTTACCACCAAAGCGGGATTTCTGAATCAGTTCGACGGCTCTTCGATATTCAAGAGCGTCTACCTGTGGGTATACAGCAAGGATCGCTGGCTCTAAACTGAAAGGATGACTGTAATCACCTTTGATCTTAGATAATTTCCAAAACTGTTCTAAAATATCTGCACAATCATTTGCTGGTATCAAATTGTCAAGGCTTTTATTCCAGAAATACAGACGGATCATGCGTTGCAGTTCTAATATAAGATAGAGAATCAAAATAAGATACAACATGATCAAAAGTGTTGTTGTGACATATCTTACTGTAAAATTGGATGCTGTCTTCTTCTTCTTCTCTTTTGTTTTTGCTTTACCAGATTTTCCATGCTCTGTATTTATACCGGATTTATCCTTCTTGGATTTTAACTGGTAAGAAGGTTTGCCCTGAACAGTCTGTGTAGAATATGTTTCAGTATACATTCCAGGGACAACCTCGACAGGAATCCATCCGATACCACTTCGGTAAACTTCAACCCATGCATGAGCATTCTGTGTTGTCAAAAAAGCTTTATGTTTGTGATCTTTGGACAGCTGATCGGCATCAGCTTTTGACAAATGATATCCTTCCACGTATCTAGCAGGATATCCGGCACTTCGGTAGGCCATAACTGCAGTTGTTGCGTAAGATACGGCATTTCCTTCTTTGGCATCTTCTAACAGCCATGTAACATAGTCCTTTTGTCCCTGATAATTTTGAGGCCTTTGAGAATACGTTATCTTCTGGCGTAAAATCAGACGGATTCTGGTTGTTGTTTCTTTAAAATCCATTTTTTGAGTATCTTTGAAAAAGGTTGTTTTTATTATTTTTTTCAAGGATGAATCGATATCTTTATAAGAATCATTTACAAATTTGTTATACACAGATTCCGCCTGCTGATAGTTTTTCTGGGACGTATTCGATGTATTTGAAAGCCAGGAGGCTGCAGTTGCATCGATTAAATCCTGTGTATAATGAACGGTCTGGAATTTATAAGCAGATGTTCCAAACAGACGTTTTGAATCAATGTTCCAGTCCCTGTCAGATGAAACACGAAAAGCATCAAGGGAAGACAACGTCATTGGGAGATACAGGTATTTGCGGTAAGCTCCTTCATTTGTGATGTTGATCTTTGTTGTTGTAAACTGATGTTTGGATTGCTTTGCATTGATTTTTTCGTAAGAAGCATACTGCATCAGCGGATCAAAATCCTTTTGCGCAAGCCAGTTTAAGATTCCTTCATAATCTCCTTCAAAATGATCGTTTGATAACATTGTCCATTGATCCCCCATATAAGAACCGCCGACAAATCCTTTGAGGTAAAGTTCCTGTGGCTGGTCGATCTCAATAGTCAAACGTTTTTCTTTCCCGTTTAAAAGCTTATCAGCTTTGGAAAACTCTCCTTTTGGAAGAGAATCCTTTCCATAACGCACTTCTTCTATTTTGTGGCTGGCATCATCTTTCCAGTCTTGTAAATTCTGTGAAGGTTTATAAAAGGAACTTATAAACAGCAGACAGATCATAAGAAACAAAGACAGACATCTGCAGATAAAGAAACGACCATTGAGTTCCCGATTTGGAATACAGTCATATACAAATATATTTGAAATACTGATCAGTGCCAGAAAAACAGGGAGAACCATACTGGATGTTCCAAGAATCAGTCCAAAGATAACAGTAACTACAAGGAATAATAAAGTTCCATAGAGCTTGCGCTGCTTAGCCTGACGGAAAATAAAGCTTGCCATGATGCCAGCAATCAGTCCCCATAAAATAATAGAACCAAATGCGGCTCTTGCATCTGCGGCAAAACGATCCAGAGACAGATCAAATCTTACATTACATAAAATGATGCAGCGGTTCATAAGGTCAAAAATCGCCTGAATCAGAGAAAGATTTGATATAGCCAGACAAACCAGTCCTGCAAGATATAACAAGAAATCAATTCGTTTTGTCCATAGCATGGAGGTCAGAGACATCTGTCTGATAATCAAAACCATAAATCCAACAATAACAGCAAAGATCAGGCATGTTTTTGAATACATGAGATCTTGTAATGACAATAACATCGTTAATAACAAGATCATCAGGCGAATAAGCTCATAACCGGAAGTTTTATAATATTGTGCTTTCTGTCCATCTGCAGTGAGATAGACAAATTTTTTGTTCTTTTTTTTCATATGTGTAGTCTTTCTTATATAGAAATATTATGTGTTTTTTCCTCATAATCATCGATATTGATCGATGTAACAGAGTATCCGTTTGCATTAATGTATTCAGGAAGTTTTCCTTCTACAAGCTGAATGATCGTAAGATCCACCGATCTTGCAAGTTGTCGGATAGAACTTTCATCATACTCTGGTGTAATGTAGATGATCTTTGTGTATTCTGCAGTCAGATTTCCGTGTAAAATCTGATAAACCATATCATTACTGTGTGTATTGTCTTCAATTGGGCTGCATAAAAGATTTAGAACCATCTGATCGTAAGTTGCAAGCGATGTTACGGGATTTGAATGGAATTCACCCTGAAACATACATCCAACCTGATGTTCAAGATTCTTCTCAAGAACTGAATAACTTAATGATGCACATAAAGATAACACAGCATTGTTTAAGTTGTTCGAAATGGTTACACCATTTACAGTCTTTGCCATCTGGTAAAGAATCAAGGTATTGTAATTTGAAGGATATCCAAATTCACGTACGACAAGATTATCAAGTTTACTGGAAAGTTTCCAGTGAATACTTCTCGGTGTATCACCTTCTGTGTAATCTCTAAGTCCGGACACTTCATTTACATCCTGACCATGTTTCGCATAATCATATAGTTCTCCATCCGTGATCGTCTCCGGCTTTCTCTGAAGCAGAGTATTTAACTGGATTTGAACAGGATACACAAGAACTTCCAGAACTTTGGAAACATGGTGTTTTGTCTGGAAAAGGCCAAGCAGATCCATACAGTTGACAGATTCAACAGAAATTTTGGTGTTTCCACAGTCCTTCATATGCAAAGGATAAGTAAACTGCATGTTCTTCTTCTCGGAAGGCTGTAAAATAATTGTTTGTTTGTATTTGCTTCCATACAGAATATTTTCAAACACCAGATGAACAAAAACCGGACCAGCTAATATTGAGTTTTTCTTTTGAATTTCTATCTTAATCGGCAGCTCCTGATTTACATAACAGCTTGTCTTTGCCTGTATATCAAGCGAAAAACTCTGAATGGCAAATTTCTGTGTTGCAAATGATGCGATCGGAAATATCATTAAGACCGCAAAAAAGGCAAGAGAAATATAATTATTTACTATGATATATGTAAATAAAGAGATAAGACATAAAACTCCATAACAGATTCTATGATTTTTCATAATGTTCTAAGATTCCTCTCATCCTCTTAATAATGGTGCTTTTACTTCTTTTAAGATGTTCGTTAATACATCTACAGCAGTGATTCCTTCGATCTTTGCCTGCGGTTTCATCACCAGACGATGTGCGCAGACATCAATAAATACAGCCTGGACATCTTCTGGAATCACATAATCACGTTCTTTTAGAACAGCTCTGGCACGTACCAGCTGTGTCAAAGCCTGAACGCCACGAGGACTTACTCCTAATTCAACCATTTGAGAATGTCTTGTGGCTTCACAGAGATCTGTAATATAATAAAAAATTTCGTCCGTTATCGTAATGGAATATAAATATCCCTGAATCTCTTTGATATCGTCCTCGTTCATTTTTGCCTGTACTTTATCCATATCACCGATACCACGACGTTTTTTAAGAATCTCAACCTGACTGTCACGGCCGGGATAGCCAATGCTTAAGCGTACCATAAAACGGTCTAACTGTGATTCCGGCAGAGCCTGAGTTCCGACAGATCCATAATGGTTCTGTGTGGCAATACAGATAAATGGTTTTGGAAGGACATGAGTGATACCATCGACAGTTACACTTCCTTCTTCCATTACCTCGAGCAATGCAGACTGGGTTTTCGGTGATGTACGGTTAATTTCATCTCCCAGAAGCAAATGACAATTTGCAGCTCCTGGTTTATATTCAAGATCTCCCGTATTTTTGTTATAAATACTAAATCCTGTAATATCGGACGGCATAGTATCCGGAGTAAACTGGATACGTTTGTATGAGATTCCAAGTGCTCTGGAAAATCCTAGTGCTAAAGAAGTTTTTCCGACACCAGGCGCATCTTCAAGAAGGATATGTCCTCCTGCATAGATTGTCATTAAAACTTTTTCTATGATCTCATCTTTTCCGATAAAAACCTTTTTTACTTCTCGCATTACCTGTTCTGATTGTTCAATGATCATTTATTTATCTCCTCGTTATTTTGTGAATTGTCTTCCGTATTCAAATCAGTTTCTGTTTCCTCTGTTACCTGTGGTGTGTTCCTGTCTTTTGCACCATCAGAAACAGAGTCAAGGATTGGATATACTTTATCGCTGCTTCCCAAAGCATCTTTCAAACGTTCAAAATAGTCTTTATAAACTTTATCATCCTGCTCTTTGCTGTCAGGAACTTTTAACAGGAATCCATCTGCCATTGTTTCTGGCGAAAATGCACCGATTTGTGGTGGAGTGGTTCCTTTAAATGTTAAGGATTTCATATTCGTGCATCCATCAAATGCATGACTGCCAACGGCTGTAACGGTTGCTGAAAGCTTTGTATCGAGCAGAGTTTTACATCCCTTAAATGCGTTATCTCCAATTTCTTTTAGATTTGAATAACGTTCCAGATACCAGCTGGCTGTAGCAGATGATAAGGAAGTACATCCTTCATAAGCTCCATCACCAATCTTTTGTAAACTTGCAAATGCAAGTGCTGTACCACCAGTACGCTGTAATTTGGGACAATTTTTAAAGCAGTCATCTGGATACTCTTTTACTGCTCCATAAACACTTACATAGCTAAGATTCGCACAATCCATAAAACATCCCTTTCCGATGGATGTAACGGAGGCTGCAAGAGATGGAGCTGTCATAGACAAACATCCTTTAAATACATAATCTCCCAGCGTTGTAACCCCTGAAAATTTAGTTGTCAGAAATGTTTTTAACTTCGTGCAATTACAAAAAGCGGAATCTTCGATGATTTGAAGAGCTGCTCTGGCTTCTCCTAATGTACCATTGGTTCCATATCCAATTGATGGAAGATTGGTACAATCCATAAAGGCTTCCTGTCCGATCGTATTGACAAGTGCATAAATACTTACCGCTGCTTCTGCAGATAATCCGCTGCATCCTTTAAATGCACGTGTTCCGATTCTTGGAATCGTGGATACCGAGGTACCAATCGTTGCTTTTTGCAGACTGCTGCATCCCATAAATGTCTCCTCTTCCCATGAAGGAATATTGCCATAGATATAAACTCCTTCAAGACTGGTACAGTCTTTAAAACAACGTTTTCCTAATTCAACGGTCGCTTTTGAAGGAATGATAAGTTTTGTTATTTTGGTACAGCCGTTAAAAGCATCATCATCAATTTTGATCGTATCCTCTAAAACAGTAAATTCACCTTCAAAATCCGCCGGTGCTTCTTTTAAAATACGTCCATTTTCTGTAAGTTCATATCGAATTCCATTGATATATTCTGTATTAGGATCAATAACACGAAGGACATTCTTTGTTGTTCCACTGCCATATGTTTTATCAAGCGTTGTCTGATAAGCTGTTTGATAAGAATCAAGTGCAGATTCATTAACAAGAATATGAAGATAATGAGGGATTGTATCTCCAAATACACTGCCTTCCATCGCTGTAACGTTTTCTGAATTTAACTGCAAAGCAGAAAGATTATTACAGCCAGAGAAAGTATCTGTAGTCAGTTTCTCCAGTGATTGTGGAAGTTTTATGCTGACTAATTCATTACAATTTTTAAAAGCACCTTTACCGATCAAAGTCAGAGAAGAAACTTCCGAAAAATCAGGATTTTTTAGAGTGCTGCATTCAGCAAATGCTTCTGCTCCAATGACTTTTAAAGTATTTTTTGTTTTTTCACTTATTTCAATCGTAGTCAGACTTTGGCATCCATAGAAACAGTAACGGCTGATTGCTGTAATATCTCCATTCAGAACAATTTTGTATAGATTTAAACAGTTTTCAAAGCATTCTTCTCCAATCTTAGAAACACTATCAGGAAGTACAATTGCGTCCACAGACAGACAGTCATAAAATGCAAGATCGCCTATGGTTTCTAAGCTGTTAAATCCGGCCAATTCTGACAATTCAATACATTCAGCAAACACTTCATTTTTGATCGCTGTAATGCCATTTGCAGATATCTTCTTTAAACTTGTACATCCATAGAATGTCTGGTCCTCAAAAGTCTGCAGCTGGTCCGGAAGATAGATGCTGTTTAAATAGATACAATCTTTAAATGCTGCCTTACCGATCAGGTTAAGGTTTGTAAGCTTTGAAGCATCAAACGATATAAATGTGCATCCTTCAAAACAATAAGCACCGATTTCTGTAAGTGCTTTATCATCCAGAACATTAAATCCATCTACCCCCGTACAGCCGGATAATGCTTTGTTATACAGCTTTGTTGTATTATTTTTCAGGTTTAGGAGTCCAGAGTAATCCGTTGGAACATTCAATAATGTATAAGAACCATCCAGTGTTTTTCCGTATACAATACCATCGTCATATGTAAATTCCTGATAATCAACACCAATGTTAAAGACCGAACCATCAGAAGCATCAGGAAGGAAAACTTTAGTGGAAGGTGCGGTATTGATGACGGTTTCCAATGCATTACAGTTGTTTAACAGTTCTGAATCAAAGGATTGCAAATCAGATGGCAGATACAGGATTTCAAGTTTCGAGCATTCATCCAAGGCACCATTTGTAATTTTTGTTGTACCATCTTTGATCTTAAAAGCAGTTTTGGAATTCTCATATACTTTTAACAGACGATAGTATGTATTTGATCCTTCTTTATATCTTTCGTATTTTGCACCATCTTCATAAATGATCGTTCCATTGTCGGTAGAAAGAATTCCTTTGGCTGTCTCACTTCCATAGACAGGATCAAGAATATCACTCCACTCCTTTAGATAGTGTTCATAGTCCGTTGCATATACATAAAATTTGATATCAGGAACTTTAGCACCATCCGAAGGATCACCAAAAAGATTTGCATCGATCTGTAGTTTTGATGAAGTGCTGGAAATGCTGCTGATATTACTTGAAAATGCAAGACTGTTGTTATTTAATTTTGTTATATTTCGTCCAAGTTCTATATCTGTAATTGAAGTATTGCCATAAAATGCACCGGCTTCAATCGTCTTATATTTAGAATCAACACTGTATAGACCTTTTGCATCCGAAGGAACGCCGCAAAGAGTTTCTGGATCATCTTTTTTACAAATGGTATTTGTATCTGCATCATAACTATACAAGGATTCCTGTTGATCTTCTGATACAAAATCAATATTTGTAGATTCATTCGAAAAAGCAAAGATGTATTTTTTACATGCAGTATTATAAGTGGATTCAGGCACAACGATCGTTCCGTGATAACCAGTATCTCCAAGACATACAGGAGCGGATGAATCCTCAAAATAAATCTTATCAAGAGACACGTTTTTAAAGCAGCCCTTGGCAAGTGTTGTAACAGTTGACGGAATGACTAATTTCTTTGTTCTTCCAGCAGGAACAGATAACAAAGTTGTCCCGTCTTTGCTGTATAAAACTCCATCAATGATTTTATAATTGCGGTAACTGATCGAACAGCTGTCATCAGGGTCCGTATAGGCATATTCCTGCAAAGAAGGAATATATTCAGCGATAGATGCTGCATCAACCTGATTTACACTCTCCGGCAAGGTAAGCGTTGTAACGTTTGCATTGGCTGGTTTCTTGGTTAATTGAACTTTGGTAACACCCATCGGGACACAAAGATTCTCATCTGTTCCGAGATATTGTTCAAGAACCTGATCAGCACGGTATGATTTCCAGTCATCTTCTGACTGTGTCACGCGTTTTATCTTAAAATCGTCCGGTACAGAGACCATGACATCGACAAGCTGTTTGGTATTAATTGCATAATTCCAGCTTTTGGTGTCCGCTGGATAATAAATATAAGATTTTGAATCAATCAATTTTTTGTCTGTACAAAAACGGAAACCTTCCAGCATTGTTTTAAGATATCCATCGGAAGATTCTTCCAGGAAATTTACATTAGGGTAACTTCCATCAAATTTAACAAGGGATTCTTTTACTTGATTATCTAAAAGATAAGCGATCATGCGGCTGTGCATATCTTCCAGATTGATTGCGGTTCCTCCACATGGATAGGTATAAGGTATCTTGTTTAAAGAAGATAAATAATCCTGTACATCTTCTGTCAGAAAATCAAATAACTTTCCATTAAATTGAGCACCATAGTATTCGTTATTGTAAAAAACAAAGAAATTTACGACAGCACTATTTTGTAAAACCTTGTATGCGGCACGTGTTGTCAGACCACCGAAACTAATAACGGCTGTATGTGTTCCTACTTTTTTGGTTGAAAATGAAATCTTATATCCATCTTCTCCACCATAAGGAAGTTCCTGTGTATATGTTTTTCCATCTTTTATAAATGTTCCAGTTACAACAGCATCACTGGCATCAAAAGCAGATTCCATTGAATATTCTTCTTTTGTGATCTTTGCAGTTAATTTTGTGATTTTTCCATATTTGGTTTCTTCTTGATCTTTTGGCTTTAACTGTTCTTCTTCCCATGTAGTTGTTTTGGAATCATCATCAGAGCTTGGTGTATCCGGTGTAGACGGCTTATCATCGGTATCGGATGAGTTGTCACTGGATGGCTTCTGATTGCTGTCAGATGTCCCTGGTTTCTGTGAATCATTTCCATTTGTATCAGATGAATTACCGGGATTGGTATTTGTATCAACGGTTCCAGTACCATCGGTATCTGAGACAGAAAAAGTATTTGCATTTTGAGCATTATTGTCGGAATTCTGGCTGGACGAAAGATTCATATCACTTTTTTGTGATGATGTTTTCATCTGGTCGCCGGAAAGCTTCATAGCCTGTTGCAGGTCATTTCCTGAGTTCTTTTGATTTGGATTCTTTTGGTCGGCAAGATCCGTATTTTTGCCTTTGCCAGAAACATAATCTGATTTCTTGTCTAACTGTTTTTCGAATTTTTTGTAACTCTGTGGTTCGAATAAATTTTCAAATCCAGCGGCATTTGTAAGCACACCAAAAGCAAGACTGGTCACTGCCACTCCTGTTACGACGTGCTTTGGAAAATTCTTTTCTCTTTTTGTACGTTTTTTCCCCATAAATATTATACCCCATATATAATTACAAATTAGCCTTGATTAACTGACGAAGTTCTTCAAAATCAATTGGTTTGTTGATATGTGCGTTCATTCCAATTTCTAAAGAATGCCGCTGGTCTTCTACAAATGCATTTGCAGACATGGCAAAGATTAAAATGTCGTGATCCGTTCTAGGAAGATCACGGATTGCTTTTGTAGCTTCCCATCCATCCATGTTTGGCATCTGGATATCCATTAATATAACATCATAATATCCTGGAATACTATGATCAAACATTTCCAATGCCTTGGCTCCATCTGGCGCTTGATCCACAATCGCACCATCAAGTTCTAACAGTTCAATGGCAATTTCGGCATTGATATCGTTATCTTCAGCCAATAGAATATGCAGTCCTTCCATTGTAAAATCTTGTTCGGAAGATGTTTGATCTTCCAGATAAGAAGTCTGGCTGGCTGTGGATGCAGAATTCTTTAAATCATCGATGTTTTCCTGAGCAACTGGAAGTGAAACATAGACAACAAACTCAGATCCTTTGCCTTCTTCACTCTCTACAAGAATCTCACCATGCATTAATTTAATGATATTATCGGCAATTGCCATTCCAAGTCCGCTACCGCCATAGTTATGTGCGGTAGATGCATCTTCCTGCTCAAATGGAAGAAAGATCTTATCAAGGAAACCTGTTTTCATTCCCTTTCCAGTATCTTTTACACGAAGCATAAGATGTGCTTTGTCATCGATAATTCCCATCTGTCGGAAAGTTACGGTAATCTCACCATGTTCCGGTGTGAATTTTAATGCATTGGAAATAAAGTTGATGATAACCTGACTCAAACGCATCTCGTCACCGATCACGTAAGGTGTATCAATATTCTGTAATTGCAGTGTCCATAAAATCCCTTTCTCTTTGGCGGATCCGCTGAACATGTTATCAATTTTTGCAGCCATTACAGTCAGATCAAACGGTACTTCTTCTAATTTCATTTTTCCGCTTTCAATTCGGGACATATCAAGAATATCATTGATCAGTGTCAGTAAGAACATTGAAAGATTTTCTGTTTTGCCAAGGTACTGGCTGACGAGTGTTGAATCATCGATATGTTTCTGGGCAAGATTCAACATACCAAGAATACCATTCATAGGAGTTCTGATTTCATGAGACATTCTGGATAAAAAGTCTGTTTTGGCAAGGCTTTCTTTCTGAACTTGATCAAGCTGTTCGTATAAGGTTTCACGAAGCTGGTATTCGTTCGTGATATCTGTAAATACCAGTAAATAGATGTCCTTATCAGCCGGAGCAGATAAAGAAAGTTTTCCGCGATAAGGTTGCTCGGAACCTAATTTGTGAAAATTAATCTCCTGCTCAAGAGTATCCGTCTGGTTCCATGTTGTCAGTTCTTTGCGGATCTTTCTTGCATCATACGGACTTACCAGTGCAGAAAGCATTTCAATATCAGAATATACACTCTCTGGATTCAGTCCGGTAACAGTGTATAAATTAGAACTGATATATAAGATCTTAAGATCAGATTGTCTGATACATAAATAAACATGGGAAGTTTCGTCTTCAAAAGACTGATAAAAATTTCGTTCATCTTCGACAGTCTGTTCAATCTGCCGGATGGTTCTTTGCTGTTTTTGATACAATCCAAAAAGTATAACAATAAGAATCATCATACCAAATAAAATTAGAAAAAAGATTTGATTATCAGCGACATAGTTGAATAATATTTGCATTCTTTATACTCCATAAGTTGTTTCCAATAGTTATCTTTTATTATATCAGTTTTCAGAAAATTTGGAAAGATATACTTCTACGGTTCATGATCAATTCAGACAGTGATTTCCTTTTTTATATTCTTAAAATAATAGAGTGCAGTGACGCATATGATCACAGATAACAGTGATCCACATGGTGCTGCAAATCCCATTGGATAAAGTGTGTCAGCAAAGTATTTTGAAGCCAGAAAAGCACCTGGAATACGAATCAGTATGATAGACAATACATTATGTAAAAAGGAAATTCCTGATTTGCCATAGGCACAGAAATATCCGCTGAAACTAAAATGAATTCCTGCGATCATACAATCCCAGATATAACTTCTGATATACTGGCTGCCCATCTTGATAACGATCGGATCGTTTGTGAAGATACCGACAACTGGATTGGAGACAAACTGCATACAGACAGCGACAACCAGTCCAAAACTTACCGCGATCATCGTTGCGTATTGCAGTGTTTTATAAGCTCTGTCATCTTTTCCAGCTCCGATATTTTGTGCAGAGATCGCTGATACACAAGATAACATGGAGGATGGAACAAGGAAGACGAAACTAATGACCTTCTCAACAATTCCAACAGCAGCTGCATCATTTAACCCTCTCTGGTTCGCAATGATCGTTATGATAATAAAGGATATCTGGATAAATCCATCCTGAAGTGAGACAGGAACACCAATCTGTAAAATGTTCTTTAAGGTACGTGCCTGTGGCTTTAAATCTTCTTTTTGAATGGAAATTCCTGTATCCTTTTTAAATACTGCAAATAATGCAATGATCACACTGATCGTCTGTGCCAGTGTTGTTCCAAGCGCTGCACCAGAAGCACCAAGATGAAATACTCCAATAAATATGTAATCCAGAATAATATTAAAGAAACATGCGATTGCGATAAAATACATCGGACTTTTGGAATCACCGAGTCCTCGGAAAATAGAACTTATGATATTGTATGCAGTGATCAGTGGAATTCCCGCAAAACAGATCATTAAATAGGCACTGGTTCCATGAACTGCTTGTTCAGGTGTTGACATAACATGGACGATAGGATTTACCAGAAACAATAAAATCGCTGTTAAAATAACTGAAATTCCTAAAAATAAAGTGATCGTATTTCCAATGATCTTTGAGGTTTCCTTCTTTTGCTTTGCACCAACAGATTTGCCGATCATAACCGTTGTTCCCATTGCGATTCCAACGATCATAACCGTTATCATATGCATCACCTGGCTTCCGATTGAGACAGCGGTTGTGCCTGCGACAGAATCAAACTGTCCAATGATAAATAAATCAGCCATTCCGTATAATGTCTGTAAAAAATATGATAAAAAATAAGGAAGTGCAAATCTAAAAATATTTCCCCCAATACTCCCTTTGGTTAAGTCTCGTTCCATAAAAAATCTCCTGTTTTATTTATTTGATTGTTCTATATTACCATAAATCGACAAAAATAAAAAGCACCCGGTTTCCGTTGTATACAGAAACTGAATGCTTTTTTACTATAAAATATATTATTTTGTTTCTTCCTCAGGAAGCAGATTTTTCATACTTCTAAGCCCAATACAAAGGGTTGAAGTATTATGTAACAATGCAGATGTTGTTGGCTGTAACACTCCTAAAACACCAGCACCAATCAGTCCTGCGTTAAATCCAACAATAAAGCGATAGTTGTTATGAATACGATGCATTAAGCGGTTACTGATATGTTTTAATGCGACTAATCCATGTAAATGATCAGCTTCGATCGTTACATCAGCGATTTCTCTTGCAATTTCAGCTCCATCACTGATCGCAACACCAACATTTGCAGCGGATAAGGCTGGAGAATCGTTGATTCCGTCACCGATCATGATAACTTTTCTTCCAGCAGCTTTTTCTGCCTCAACAAATGCAGCTTTTTCTTCTGGAAGTACTTCAGCATGGTATTCGTCAACACCGACTTTTTCAGCAATGACTCTTGCTGTTCGTTCGCTGTCTCCAGTCATCATAACGACTTTGTCGATTCCAGCTTCTTTTAATGCTTTAATGACATCTTTTGCTTCTTCACGCAGTGGGTCTTCAATACAGATCACACCTGCAAGCTCATGTTCGATTGCCATGTATAAGTGAGAACATTCTTCTGGAAGTTTTTTAAATAATTCTTCTTTACCTTCAGGAATCGTACACTGTTCATCTTCAAATACAAAATGATAACTTCCGATGACAACTTTCTTATCTTCGATCATGGAAGAAATTCCGTGAGCTACGATATATTCCACTTTTGAATGCAGTTCTTCATGTACAAGATCACGGTCTTTCGCTGCCTGAACGACTGCTTTCGCCATAGAATGAGGGAAATGTTCTTCTAAACATGCAGCAATTCTTAATAATTCCTGACACTTCATTCCGTTAAAGGAAACAATGTCAAGAACCGTTGGTTCTGCTTTTGTTAATGTACCTGTCTTATCGAACACGATCGTCTGTGCTTCAGCCATTGCTTCTAAGTATTTCCCGCCTTTGACAACGATATTATGGTCATTTGCTTCTTTGATCGCAGATAAAACAGAAATAGGCATTGCAAGTTTTAATGCGCATGAGAAATCAACCATCAGCACAGATAATGCTTTTGTTACATTTCTTGTAAACAGATATGTAAGAGCAGTTCCTGCCAGTGTATAAGGAACCAGACGGTCTGCAAGATGCTCTGCCTTGCTTTCTAAAGATGATTTTAATTTCTCTGATTCTTCGATCATCGTAACGATCTTGTCGAATTTTCCAGATCCGTTTGCTTCTTTGACCTGTACTTTTAAGCTTCCTTCTTCAAGAACAGTTCCTGCATAAACATATCCTTCGATCGTTTTGCGGACAGGAACAGATTCTCCAGTTAAGGATGCCTGATTGACCATCGCTTCTCCTTCAATTACAACACCATCAAATGGAATCATATTTCCCATCTGTACCTGAACAATGTCATCAACTTTGATCTCGTTAGATGATACTAAAACTTCATGATCTCCATCGACTTTCCATACTTTACCTACATTTAATGACATGCTCTTGGCAAGATCATCGACGGATTTCTTATGTGTCCACTCTTCAAGAATCTCTCCGATTCCGAGTAAGAACATGATAGAAGATGCTGTGTTAATATCTCTTCTTAACATAGATACACCAATTGCTGTACCGTCAAGCACTGGAACTTCAATCTTACCTTGTGCAAGTGTATGAATTCCTTCATATATGTATTTTACAGATTTGACAGCTGTGATACCAGCTCTTAAAGGATATGGGAAAAATAATTTACTTCCATAATGGAATAATACATTACTTGTGATCTTATCCCAATAAGACTGGTTTAACTGTCTGCTCTGACTTTCCTGATAATTGTCTGGAACAGTGATGATTCCGTGATAAAATGCTTTCAGTGTATTAAGAATTTCTTCACGGTCTGTATCATAACAGATCACGATATCATTTGTGCGGTCATAGATTTTGACAGATGTGACAAAATCTTTTGTTGTCAGATAATATTGAAGTTCATCTGCCTGATCAGCACTCATCGTTCTCTGGCAGTTATGAATACGAATTCTGCCACGGATCTCATGTTTGATCGTAAATTTCATATAAACTCCTTTTTCTTTGAAAACACCTGCAGAGAAATGACTGCAGGTGTTACTTTACCATGTATATTTTTTCTTATTCTTCTACTTCTTTAAAAGCATCTTCAGAAACTTCTTCAGTTTCTTCAACATCAGCCTCAGCGAAAGCTTCCATTTCTGCATCTTCAGCAGCTCTTTCTTCATTGATCTGTTTTGCTTCTTCGTAAATGTCTTCAGCGTTTTCCTGAACAGTTGTTACTGTATCCATAACACATTCTTTTGCACGAAGAACGGCTGCAGTTGCATTTGTATATAATTTTTTAGCATCTTTGCTTGATAAAGCTTTGATACCTGCTGTTCCAAATAAAACTCCTGCTGCGAAAAATCCTGTCTTTTTACTCTTTACTACTGATAAAACTTTTGTTAAATCCATGTTTTTGTCCTCCTGTAATATGTAAATAATTTATTAATTCATCTTGTATCCGAAAAGGAGTTCATAATGTCTCTCTCTCGGTAACTTTGTTCATTATAAAACATTGAATGCGGGTTACTCAAGGCTAATTTGGATCAATTTATTGAAAAAAATTCTCAATAAGCTAGTTAGTTTCTACTACTTATTCTCCCTCTGTTGTGTTGGAGCTGTTAAAAATATTTCCAGAATCACCTTTGGAACGGTTATAGTCGTATTTTGATGGGTAACCACAGGTTTCTGCAGCATCTGCCCCGCCATAATTCTGTGCGAAGTCCTGGCGCTTTCCTTTGTTAAACATAAAGTATTTTAATGCTTCCTGATTGGCTTTGAAGTTTACAAAGAATACAAAACCGCAAGGAGGATAGTGTCCAACAACCGCTGTCTTATATGTATTCTCGATTGGAACACGAAGCTGATCGATCTCTGTAGTTCCCATTGTGGCTACGGAAAGGATCAGTTTCTTAATATAGGTAGAATCCATATCGGTAGATACATCACCTAATGCATCAATGGCGATATTTACAAGGTCAGCCGGGTTGTGCTTTAACATCTTCTGGAAAGTTGCCTGCATAACGGCACGCTGTCTTCCGGTTCTTCCAAATTCTTCATCACCATATTTCTTAGAGTATACGTGACGCACTCTTGCGTATCCTAATGCCTGACATCCGTTTAATGTCTGTTTTCCTGATTTTACATTACGATATTTCTTCTTGGAAATATAGTTTGTTGTGTTAAGGTACTCAGCTTCTCTTTTCTCAAGAGTCATTTCGATACCACCGATTCGGTTAATAACTTTCTCAAATGCAGAAAGGTCCACAACACAGAATTTATCAATCTTAATATTAAAGTTCTGTGCAAGTGTCTGATAAAGAAGTGCCTCCCCGCCAAACGCATAAGCTGCATTTAATTTGTTTCTTCCATGTCCTGGAATCTCAACATACATATCACGAAGGAATGATGTTAATTTTAATTCTTTTGTCTTAAAATTGATGGTTGCAACCATCATACTGTCAGATCGTCCATGGTCGCCTTCTTCTGATCCTTGTGCACCATTATCAGAACCAACCATTAAAATATTAACAACGTCTTTATCAAATGTCAGATCTTCTTTATTTTTGATCTTAACCTTATCCATTGACTGCTTTTTTGGAGTGACGGCAGCTTCTAATCTGGCATCATAATAACCAAGCATTCCGCCAACTGCGATCGCAATGATCAGAAAAACGCTTATGAGCGCTGTAAACTTTTTCGAAAACATTATAAAATTCCCTCCTTATTTTCTCTCTCCGTATTTTATCATATATTTTTATAATATCAAATGATTAAAGTTTATTTTTTACTTCTTAAGAAAAACTTTTGATTATCCATATCAATTTGTTATGAATATGATGTAAAAAATGTATTTTACGCACAATTTAGGTCATGTTATGATAAAAGTGTCATAAACAAGGTAACTAGTTTACACTTTTATATATTGTTCTAAAAAAACTCCAAAGATGGGTATTCCGTCCTTGGAGTTTTTTTATGTTATAAAGTTGTCGTGTCATTTAAAAATTTGAGAAATTCCTTTGCGGCAATGCTTTGCGGATATTCTGTATCATAAATCAGCGTAATATTGCGTTCTGGAAATGTCTCCTGCACATGAATCTCAAAAATCTCTTCAGAATCAAGATCATCTGTGGCAAATTCTGGCGGGATAAATCCGATTCCAAGATTATGCCGGACTGCCGGGAGAATCATATCCGTTGTGGCAAGCTCAATATCTGGCTCAAACTTTAGACCATTCTTTTCAAAATATTGGTTTAAGAATTTTCTTGTGATCGCTTCAGATGTCAGGCTGATCCATGGATACTTGGAAAGCTGTCTGATCGATAATTGTTTTCCTTTTAATTCACGATAGCGCTTTCCACTGATCAAAATATCATGATACTTTCTTAGTGTTATCTTCTTCAATGGCTTTTCTATCTGAAACGGTGCAGATACAACCGCAAAATCAACATTGCCTTCTTTGACGATGTGAATCGATTTCTTTGTACTGTTATTTAAAATCTTAAAATGGACGTTGGGATATCTGGCGTTAAAAGATTCCATTGCCTGAAATAAATAACAATGTAAAGCTGTTTCTGTTGCACTGATATAGATCGTTCCATTATCAAGACTTAACATATCACTTAAATTACTCTCTGCCTTAAAAAACTGAGAACATCCAGCGGCAATATATTCATAGAATACTTCGCCCTCTGGAGTAAGCTTCATTCCAGTTTTGCTTCTCTCAAATAAGCGGCAGCCAAGATTTTTCTCAAGATTGTGAATTGTTCTTGTTACGGATGGCTGGCTGGTGTGCAGTACCGATGCTGCTTTTGTGAGATTACCGTATTTGGCGACATAATAAAAGATTCGATAATGTTCAAAATTTGAATTCATGTTCTTTTACATTTCCTTCCTGTCATAAAACTGGCTTATTTTTTTGAAAGCTGCCAGAAAGCAACCGCACTTGCAGCAGCGACATTCAGAGAATCTACACCGTGTGCCATCGGGATTTTGGCAGTGTAATCACACATGGAGATGGTCGCATCGTTTAATCCGTCGCCTTCTGTTCCAAGAATCACGGCAAGTTTATCTTCTGCTGCCAGTCTTTCATCATCAATCCTTACTGATCGATCCGTAAGCGCCATTGCAACGGTTTTATATCCAAGCTCCCTTAACTGCCTGATACCATCCTGAGGCCATGAAACACTCTGGTCAATAAAAGTCCACGGAATCTGAAAGACAGTTCCCATACTTACACGGACAGATCTTCGGTATAACGGATCAGAACATCCTTTGGTAAGCAGTACGGCATCCATATTCAATGCCGCTGCACTGCGAAAGATCGCACCAACATTCGTTGGGTTCATAACATTTTCCATAATGGCAATGCGGTTTGTATCTTTGCATATATCATGAAGTGAAGGAAGTTTCTTACGGTGCATGGCACAAAGCATTCCTCTTGCCATAACAAAACCTGTCAGTTGTTTTAATACATCATAACTGGCTGTGTAAGCAGGAATCTCTGGATACTGCTCCAAAATGGATCTTGCCTGTGTCTTGATATGACGATCTTCTACAAGAAATGAGACTGGCTCATAGCCCGCATCAAAAGCAGTTTGTATCACTCTTGGACTTTCGGCAATAAAAATACCTTCTTTCGGCTCATAAAAATGAAGCAGTTGTCCCTCGGAGAGTCGTGCATATATATCTAATTGTGGGTCGTTAAAATCTGTGATCGGTATGATTGACATCTTATTTTGCCTCCGGGTCTATATCTTTTTCGTAAATAGTGGCATGATAGCCAAAAACTTTTTTGCTGTGATACATGGCAGAATCAGCATAACGATATAACTGATCGAAGGTTAATGCTTCATCGCCGTCTGAAAATGCACCGCCAAGTCTTAAAACAATATCATGTTCACGGCAGGATTTCTTTAACGCCTGCGCAACGGCAATGATTACCTGGTCACCGACAGCATGTCCATAAGTATCATTGATTTTCTTAAATTTGTCACAGTCGATCAGACATAAAAATCCTTTCGAATTGTTCTTTATGGCTTTAATGATCTTACGTTCACCACATCCACGGTTATATAAACCAGTCATACGATCTGTTTCAGACAGGTAACGAAGTTTGCTTTCTCTTTGCTTCTCAGCATCAATTCCTTCAATACAGTATAGTACATGATGTAAATTTCCATCAGCATCATGATCGACCTTAATAAAACGCTGTCTGCACCAGCCGGAAACCTTTCCGATAAATTCATCCTCAATGGTGTTTTTCTCTCCAAGTCTCTCTTCCAGAGTATCCGTATCTATAAATGATAAAACATCTTTTAAAAACTTCTCTTCGCACAGATTCTTCATAACCGTTGCGATCTGTTTGGGAAAGTTATCCGGAAGATAGATATTGCCACTTTTATCAATATGTTCGGATCGTTTGATCGTATAGTAAGTTCCGTCCTTGATATCTACCAAATACATTGTTAAATAAATCTGCGCCAGAGCAGAATAACTGCTTAATCTGGCAGATTCATTTGCCTTATGAAAAGAATTCCTTAATTTTAATAATGAAATAAGTAAAGTTCCGATCATATCAAGAAATTCTGACAATCGCTTAAAATCACCCATTGGAGGGTTATCAACACCAAAGAATCCTCTGATCTGGTCCTTGTAACGTAATGGACTGACTGCAAGATTCACTACATTCTGCATCTTAAGGATATCATAAGATAAAGGATGAATCTCTTTAATACTTTCGATATCTGTGATCATGATATTCTCGCCTTTATCAAAAGACTGATACCACCATTCGATAATATCCATATCAACCTGCTGCAATTCATTAATCTGCGGTGTCACGTCATTCGCACACCATTCATATGTGTTATCGGTTGCATGGTTTTTGATATCATCTTCAAAAATATAGAATCGGTCTGATCCGATATGTTGTCCGAAGAATCGGATAAATTCGTTGATCTGCTCGTCTGGTTTGTCATATTCCAATGCAGATCGCAGTGCTTTGTTAATAATTAATTCATACTTAATAATTTGCTCCATAAGCTGCGTACCGGTTCCTTTTTATAATTTGTTCTTTCATTATATCTTATTTTTAAACTTAAATCTACCAAATACTTATGATTTATGGTATAATAAGCCCTCAATCACAAGTAAGATTAAAGGAGAAATTACTATGGATAACCAGAATGTACTGGCAGTTGTTGCCGGAGAAGAAATCACACAGAAAGACGTCGATGCACTGATCGCTGCCCTGCCAAAAGAACAGCAGGCTTATGCTTCTAATGAACACTTTAGAAATCAGTGTTTAGAACAGATTATCACTGTTCATCTTTTTGCTAAATTAGGAGAAGAATTAAAACTTGAAGAAACAGATGCTTTCGCAGATAACTTAGAAAAAGCAAAAAGAGAAATCCTTGCACAGATGGCTCTTGGAGAAGCTATGAAAGACATCGCTGTTACTGAGGAAGAAGCAAAAGAATATTATAAAGCAAATGAAGATCAGTTCATGGCTGGTGAAACAGTTCATGCAAAACATATTCTTGTAGATGATGAAGACAAATGTCAGGAAATTCTTGAGAAGATCATTGCTGAAGAAGTTACATTTGAAGATGCTGCAAAAGAATTCTCAACATGTCCATCTAACCAGCAGGGAGGAGACCTTGGTGCTTTCGGAAGAGGACAGATGGTAAAAGAATTTGAAGATGCTGCTTTTGCTGCAGAGATTGGTCACGTTGTAGGACCTGTTAAGACTCAGTTTGGATATCACCTGATCAAAGTTGAAGATAAGAAAGATGCAGAAACTTCTGTTTATGAAGATGTTGCAGATACAATTAAGAACATTATCCTTCAGCAGAAACGCAACGATGTCTATGGAAACAAGATTGCTGAATTAAAAGAAAAATATGTAACAAAATAAGTTATTATCATATAGGGAAAACCTATAGAACAAAAAGATGCATTCTACTGTAATTGTAGGAATGCATCTTTTTTCATATTTGTTTATTGATAACCAAGATCTTCATCGTATTTTTTGATTTCTTCAGCAAGCGCTTCCCTATGTCCGGATAAGGCAGCGAATGGAGCAAACTGTGCTGCCCGGTCTTTGATCGGCATAGGCGGATGCTTTTTTGAAACCGGACGTTTCATATCAAGCATATCTTCGTATTTTTTCATGCCTTATGACCTCCAATCTGATCATTACGTTCTTTCGCTGTTGCACCTTCTTCCAGACTGATCCCTCGCATGATCGCATTCTTGCCAAAACGCTTCTTGATCTCAAGTTCCGCTTTTTGAAGATTTTTTTCTTTGACAGATGCTTCTTTTTCAGGAGCTTTCTCCGTATTGTCTTTTGGAAAAAGATCAAACATAGACATCTGGTGATACTGTTTCTTCTCTTTTGCTTTTGTATTTGAAATAATGTGATTTGCTGTCACATAGAGTTTACGGATACTTAAAGAGGGATTTGTGATCTCCTCATAAAGACTTAATGCTGCTGCCATAATCTTTCGACCAGAGACACTCCATTCTTCAAGATTTCTCGTTCCATGTGCATGCTTTGGAATCTTTCTCCCATACATATCTGTGGAAATCTCTCCTTTATAGTCTTTCTTGAGATTTTCCGTATCATATTCGATCGTCAGAACGATCTGATCCGTCATAACACCTTTTTCAAAAAGATCAAGAACCAGTTCATTGATCATCTCTTTCAGAACCAGCTTTGCTTTCTCACAGGAATATGCACAGGAAAGAACCTGCCCGCTGCCAATGCTTTTTGTCTCTGGTTCATAAGATTTGATATCTTTCATCGTACATGGTTCATATCCCCATGCATGATCGATCAATAGTTCTGCATTAATTCCAAATGTCTGATATAAAAGATCCTCATTATAGAAATCTGTTTCTTTCCCAATCGAACATCTGGCGATATCACCCATTGTAAAAAGCCCCATTTTATTTAACTTCTTTTGATAGCCCTTTCCAACTCTCCAAAAATCAGTAAGCGGCTGATGATCCCATAACTTTTCCCGATAAGAACGTTCATCAAGACTGGCGATTCGAACTCCATTTTCATCGGGAGCGGTATGTTTCGCTACGATATCCATTGCAATCTTACATAGATAAAGATTCGTTCCAATTCCAGCCGTCGCAGTAATTCCCGTCACATCAAGAATATCCTTGATCATTTTCATGGCAAGTTCCTTAGCACTCATCTGATATAATTTGAGATAATCCGTCGCATCAATAAAAACTTCATCAATCGAATAAGGATGAATGTCTTCTGGTGATATATATTTTAGATAGCATCGAAAGATCTTGCGGCTCATAGTAATATAATGTGCCATCCTGGGCGGCGCAACAATGTAAGATATCTTTTTCTTTGGATCCTTGTCTAATTCAGGTTTATCATAAGATTGTCCATCAAAATCCCCATAAATCCGGCTCTTACGGTCAGCATTTGCCATCTTTACTTTCTGTATAACTTCAAACAGTCTCGCCCTCCCTGAAATCCCATAAGACTTCAAGGAAGGTGAGACTGCCAGACAGATAGTCTTACTCGTTCTTGACTCATCTGCTACGACCAGATTTGTTGTCAATGGATTCAGTCCTCGTTCTACGCATTCAACGGAAGCGTAAAATGATTTTAGATCAATGGCAATATATGTTCTGGATTTTTTCATATGTTTATTCTACACCATAGTGTGTTAATAATGCTTTTTCTGCTTCAGCACTCCATAATCCATTATGCTTATCACAGATATCAGCAAGTTCGTTAAAGAATGGATCATCTTTTGCAAGATTTCTCAAATCAGAAATTGCTGTCATTGGCATATTGATATGGAGATATGTTAATTTCTTTCCACCAGGAATATCTGGAAGATTCTTTGTTGTATCAACAATGGAATCAATTCCCCCAACATGAGTGATCATAACCGCCGGTTTGATCTCTTTTCTTGTTGCGCGGTCAATGGCTTCCTTCATATCATCAATACTTCCACCAGTACTTCCAAGAATCTTTGTTGCATTGTAATGGCAGTCATATAAATTCACGTTTGCTGAGAAATTAGGATCTGTAGGACCCGCAAATAAATTCATACATCCATCATATGCTAAGATCTGATTTCCAAGTTCAGCAACACCTTTGACTGGAACATAAACAAAGACATCATCAAAGCCTTTACCGTCAACGGATAAAGCTTTCAACTCTTCAACCTGATCTTTCATCTTTGCTGTATTTACATAGATTAACTCTACACCCTTTTCTTTAGCTTCTTCCACAGAAATAACTTCATTCGCTCTGGCAAGTTTCGCATCATCAATATCTGTAACGATAACTTTGGCTGGTTTATTCTCAATAGCAAGTGCATAGCTTACTGCGCCTAATCCCATTGGGCCACATCCACCGAGAATTGCAATGCTTCCGCCTTTCTTGGTTCCCATGACATGCTCATAGCGGTCTTTGACATGATAATTTGTCTTATAACCACAGATGACACAGCACATAGGTTCTGCTACAGAAGATTCAAAATAGGAGTCTCCTTCATGTGTCCATAAGCATCCTGCTTCAATAATATCATTTGGGAAAATACAGTAAGTTGCGGCACCACCACACTGTGTATAAGAATATCCCGGAGATTCTGCCTGACCAGGAATTGCTGGCTGCTGTGCAAACTTCTGTCCTGGTTTGAATTTATCCTGCCATTTCTTACCGACTTTCACGATATCTCCGGCAAATTCATGACCAATGATAACTGGATGGTCATAAACATCGGCTGGAACTCGCTTATGGTTTGCTCCTTGTTTTACCATCTTCCAAGTTGACATACAAATTGAATCACTCATTACCTTTACAAGGATTTCATCATCCTTGATCTCTGGGAGTTCGAATTCTTCCAGACGGATATCATCTTTTGCATATAATCTTACACCTTTGACTTTCATATGCTACCTCCTAAAATATAAAATCCATATGTGTTTATTTTATCACAATGCTATTTGGAGTGCAAAATTTTCATTTAATATAAGGATCATCGACCAGTCCTACAATCCCATTTTCATTTTTCTCCAGACAATAAATCTGCAACAAAGCCACAACCATCCCCGCAGCTCCAGTAAAATAACCTGCAGGACTTTTGATCACTTTTGGTTTTGTCCGATCAAATGCAATTTCCCAATGATTCTTTACTTTCGTTCCAGCAAGCACTTCTCCAACATCATGTGCAAGATTCTTCCATTTTAAATCTTTCGTTAATTGATACAATCCAACAAACATCGGCATATAGCCTGCCGGACCACAGCAGATACATGTTGTATTCCAAAATCCCTCAGACTGTATAAATGGCGCTCCAAGGCTTTTTGCTCCATCAATCAGCTGATAAATCTCTTCAAGATAAGATTTATTCTTTGTCACCTGATATAATTCATAAAAAAGCTTTGCTGTTCCGACAGGTCCATGGCAGTTTCCAAGATAAAACAGATCATCATAAACTCCTAATTTATACGGAATTAAATATCCTTCCTTTTGTTTGACAGCAATGCTTTTTAGATAAATGATAGTTTGTTTTGCCGCATTTAAATATTTTGAGTCCTTTGTATATTCATAGACTTTCGTAAACAGATATCCAGCTCCGGCAGTTCCGAATTCAAAATTTGGTTCTTTATGTTTAAAATCTACATGAAGATGATCGATTTCTAACCCACCATTCTCATGTTTGATCGCATGATTTAAAATATGGTCTGTTGCTTTTACAATGATATCGTTCAGTTTTGTAGATAATTCCTTATATGTTTTGCAACAATCCAGCAGATATAAGATATTCCCACCATCAAAGAAGATTGGGCTATTATCGGTCCAGTAAATCTCTGAGTTTTCTTCTGTATAAGTATCTAAATAATAATCAAGAATCTTCATTGCTCCTGATTTTGCATTCTCATCCTGATAAAGATGATAGACCTCATTTAAGATCAATCCAATCCCGCCGATTCCACTATAAAATGCTTCAGCCATCCCTGGAACAAATTCGCCGTCTCTTTTTGCAAGTTTCACTCCGTCTAAAGGATGAAGGCTGATATATTTTGTCATGCCGAAAATGATTTTTTTATATTCTTCTTTATGAAACACCTGGTCTAATTGCACATACATATGAAGAATACCAGCTCCGCCAACATACAGATTATTTTGATTGATTCCTTTAATTTCGTTAGAATATATACCATCTTCACATTCTTTCAAAAAAGAAGCGACATAGCTTTCTCCATCTTTGATATCCTTAAGAAACTCTTCTGGATCATTTATGGTTTTTCTTTTAAATTTCATATCACATTATTCCTGACTAATCAAATCGATACATTCTTGTAGAAAGATATTTCATACCGTCATCTGGTAAGATCACGACGATCTTCTTTCCTTCATTTTCTTCTCTTAGTGCAATCTCCTTTGCTGCAAGGACAGCGGCTGCGGCACTGGCTCCTAAGAAGATTCCATCACTTGTTGCTAATTCTCTTGCTGTTTCATATGTTTCACTTCCATCGACATCGATGACTTCATCATAATGGAAATCTGTCTTTAAAACAAAAGGATGATTACATACACCATCATTGTCGAAATGAACAACCCCATCGATCGTATCTCGGTCTTCTCCCGGTTTGTACATAGAATCAAGGGTTGGCTGTACTCCGACGATCTTAATTCCTTCAATATGTTCCTGAAGATACTTACCAACACCTGTTAATGTACCGGCTGTTCCTGCAAGCATGACCGCATAATCGATATCTCCGTCTGTATCTTCTACGATCTCTGGTCCCGTAGATTTGATATGTGCCTGCCAGTTTGCATCATTTGTAAGCTGGCTTGTATAGTAGTATCCGTTATCATCACAGAATTTCTTCATGGCTGCAATGATACGTTCTTTATCAAATCCATAATTTGCAATGATCTCGTTAAATCCAGGAATATCCTGATAGTACTGAACAGTTACCCCATATGCTTTTAAGATCTGTACACGTTCTGGAGTACAACCAGGTTCCATAAAGATATGTAAATGGTATCCTTTTGCTGCTGCAAATGCGGCCAGAGAAATTCCTGTATTTCCACTGGTACTTTCAACAATTGTTCCACCTGGTTTTAATTTTCCTTCGGCTTCTGCCTTCTCGATCATATTTAAAGCAGCTCTGTCTTTGACACTTCCTGTTGGATTTAAATATTCCAGTTTTCCGATCAGTGTCGCTTTTAAATGATTATTTCTGTTGTAATTTGTAAGTTCTACAAGTGGTGTGTGTCCCACGATCTCTGTGATCGATTTATGTATATTTGCCATGTTTTTATCCTCCGTATGGTTATCTTAATCTTTAATTACATGAAATTCCGCCATCGACAACAAGTGTTGCCCCATTGATGAATTTTGCCCGTTCTCCTGCTAAAAATAAGACGGCTTCCTTGATATCTGTTGTTTCTCCGAAGACAAACTGTGAATCCATTCCAGACATGATACGTTCTCTTCCAAATGAATTCTCAAGTTCTGGATTGCTTGTCATTCCGGTTCTGATCGCACCCGGACATACGATATTGCTTCGGATTCCCTGATGCATATAAGTATAAGCGGTATGTTCGCAAAGTCCTACCAATCCATGTTTTGCTGCACTGTAAGCCGCACAGGAACGACATCCTTTGATTCCGGCTACGGAAGCGATCGTTACAATACTTCCACCGTTTTCCTGTCTAAGCATCTGTCTGACTGCGGCACGGATCGCATACATTGGTCCATCCAGATTGACTCTTAAGATTCTGTCCCAGTCTTCATTGGTTGTCTCTGTGACAGGTTCACTGTGTCCTGCAACTCCTGCATTATTTACTAAGATGTCGATCTTTCCTGTTACATCCAAAGCTTTTTGTATCATTGCTTCGTTTGTTGCCTCTTTGGAAATATCTCCAGTCAATGGAATAAATCTTTCGGCTATTTCGACATCACTTTTCTTTAATTCTTCCTTGAAAGCAGATAAAGCTTCTTCTTTAATATCAACACCGATGACTGTTGCCCCATTTTCCAAAAATCCCTGTGTGATCGCTTTTCCCATTCCGGCACCAGCGCCAGTTACAACCACACTTTTTCCTTTGAATTCCTCTAATTTCATATTGGCTCGCTCCTTTTCCTACTATTGCAATAGGTTTTCTATAATTGTAATATTACCATCTAGTTTTCACTTCGGATAATCAATGTTTTTTATCACTGGTTATTGTTTATACCTATACCATTTGCTTCGTATAATAGAAAAATTATATAAAATTCCTCTGCAAATTATCTATAAATAAGAAAGAATCCTGCAAAGCAGGATTCTCCGCCTGCGGCGGGTCGCTTCAGCGACAAATTTCCCTTCCGCCGCAGTGCGATCCTGCCCGGAGGGCTATTTTAATTTATAGGACTTTCCTATAAATTAAAAAAACAGAACAAATCCGTTTATATTAGAGGACTTGCTCTGTTTCTTCTTTGATATTATTTTTTAAATTCGTCTTCCTGATATTTATCAACAATATGATTGTACATTGTCCTTACGGCTGGTGCCATAAAATTCGGATTCATTGCTGCTAGCCCAATGATCCTGCTGGCAGATGGATTGGTTGGATAACTATCCACTTTGTATGGAATATCTGTCATGACAAGTTTTGGCATCAGACAAATTCCAAATCCTTTCTCAACCAGTGCGATTGTTGATAAGTCGTCAACGACGTGATAATTTGACTGTACCTGAAGCGAGTTCTCTTTTAAGAAATTCTGGATATCTGCATCGGTACTGTCTCGCTGTGTTACGAACTGATGATGTTTCATCTCTTCAATGTCGATATAATTCGTGCTTTTATCTTCTTTTACACCACTTGGCAGAACGCAAAGTAATTCGTCACGATATAATGGTTCGATTGGAATATCCTTTGCACTGGATACAGATAAAAATCCAAGATCAACGACTCCATTCTTGATCCAGTAGGCAACATCATCGTAAGTTCCCTGAAATACTTCAATCTCAATCTCTGTATATTTCTTCTTAAAAGAATGTAAGATCTCTGGAAGCCAGCTGGTACATACACTGGAGAATACTCCGATCTTTACTTTTCCCTGCTTTAATCCGTTCAGCTCTGCGATTTCCTGTTTTAAGCTCTCATCGCAGTTTAATACGGCATTCACATATGGTAACAATTGTTCCCCATAGTTTGTCAGACTGACTCCCGCCTTACTTCTTGTCAGTACTGAAAATCCTAATTCATTTTCCATCGATGAGATGGCGTGGCTGATCGCAGATGGTGTCAATCCTAGAATGTCTGCCGCTTTATGGAAACTTCCAACGTCTGCGATTGTTTTAAATACCTGGTAGGTTAGCAATGTCATAAATAAAACTTCCTTACTTTAATTATTTTATCTATTACATTTATATAACAAATCTTCCCATCTTCTGTCAACTTCTTTTTGGAATTCTTCGATTAAATGTTCATTTCCAGGCTTAAATAAATGTTTGAATCTTCCCTGTGCTCTTAAGAAATCTTCGATTGGAAGTTTTTTCTTTGGTTCGTAAGTTAAATTCCATTTTCCATGATCTACTTCGAACATTGGCCAGTAGCATGTCTCGACTGCAAGGCGGCAGATTTCCATGATATCTTCTGTGTTGTATCTCCATCCTCTTGGACATGGTGTCATGATATTTAAGAAGCTTGCTCCTTCTGTATAAATGGCTTTTTCCGCCTTCTTATGAAGATCATTAAAATTCAGTGTAAATGTACTCTGTCCAACATATGCCACATCGTGATCTGCGATAATACTTGCAAGGTCTTTACGGTTCTGCATCTTACCAACGGATTCTTTTCCTGCTGGTGTCGTTGTTGTATCTGCAAACATTGGTGTTGCGGATGATCTCTGGATTCCTGTATTCATGTACGCACCATTATCGTAACATACATAAGTCATATCATGTCCACGTTCCATGGCGCCGGATAAAGACTGGAATCCGATATCATAAGTTCCACCATCGCCGCCAAATGCGATAAATTTATAGTTTTCATCTTTTGGAAGTTTTCCACGTTTCTTTAATGCTTTATAAGCTGTTTCAACTCCACTTAAGGTTGCTCCTGCATTTTCAAATGCATTATGGATATAGCTGTCTTCCCATGCAGAATATGGGTACATGAAAGAAGATACCTCAAGACATCCTGTCGCATTTGCGATCACGGCATGATCTTCTTCATGTAAGGCACGAAGCACCGCACGCACTCCGATCGTGGCACCGCATCCGGCACACATACGGTGTCCTGGAGCTAAGCGCTCTTTTTTATTCATCATTTCTTTTACATTATAACTACTCACAGTGTTCCTCCTATTAACGCAATCCGATGTATTTAAACTGTTCAAGTTTTGTTCCATTTTCGATATGATCTTCTAAGTCAGCAAAGATATCGTACACTTCCTGCACGGTAAAGTCTCTTCCGGCAAGTCCATAAATATAGTTGACTGTGTCGATCATGACTTTATTTCTGAATAATCCGGCTGTTACTTCGCTTCCAAGAGGTCCACCGTTTCCATTGTAACTTTCTGTACGATCCATGATCGCTACGGCTTTAGCACCCTTTAAGGCTTTAGCTAACTCATCTGCTGGAAATGGACGGAACAGACGAAGTTTGATGACACCGACTTTTTTCCCTTTTGCTCGAAGGTCATCCACGGCCTGTTTTGCAGTTCCGGCAGCAGATCCGATCAATAACATGATGTAATCGGCATCTTTTGTCTTATATTCTTCAAATAATCCGTAGCTTCTTCCAGAAAGTTTTTTAAATTCTTTTGCAACTTTTAAAACTGCCTCTTTTGCATTTTCTAATGCAATCTCCTGATTTTTCTTTGCTTCCATTGCATAACTTGTCACAGAATAAGGTCCAACTGCGATTGGTTTTCCAGGATTTAACAAGAATTCTTCTGGCTCATATTCCCCAACGAAGTTTTTGACTTCTTCATCTTCTAATAATTCAATATTTTCTACCGCATGGCTTGTGATAAATCCGTCCTGGCAGATCATGATCGGTAAATGAACACCAGCACTTTCTGCGATTGGATATGCCTGAATAAAGTTATCATAAGCTTCCTGATTATTTTCTGCATAAAGTTGGATCCATCCAGTATCTCTTGCTCCCATTCCATCGGAGTGGTCACAGTTGATATTGATTGGTCCGGATAAAGTACGGTTTACCAGTGCTAATGCGATTGGCATGCGGTTAGATGCTGCAAGTAATAATTCTTCCCACATGAGCGCAAGTCCTGCAGAAGATGTTGCAGTTAATGTTCTTGCTCCGGCAGCTTCAGATCCAATGGCGGCACTCATTGCGGAATGTTCACTTTCAACTGGGATAAATTCTGTGTCGATTTCCCCGTTTGCAATGTATGTAGATACCATCTGAGGGATTTCTGTGGATGGAGTGATTGGGAATGCCGGCATAACATCCGGGTTGATCTGGCGGATTGCGTAAGATACCGCCTCGTTTCCTGACATACGATCTTTTCTAGCCATCTTATCTTCCCTCCTTCATTGTGATTGCATCAAATGGACAGGCTTTTGCACAAATACCGCATCCTTTGCAGTGGTCATAATCAAATTCTACTCGTTCACCGTCTTTTAGTGGAATACTGGAGTCTGGACAGACCATGGAACAAACCATGCACTGTCTGCAAAGATCGTGATCTAAGATCGGTGTTCTTGTTCTCCATTCTCCTGTGTTAAACTGTTTCGAAGTTCCGCCAGCAAACAACATCAGTCCTTCTGTCAGATCCTGATGAGGTGTCTGCTCATTGATTTTGCTTATATCTGTTCTCATATTGTTATATCTCCATTTAAAATACGTTTTTATAATACATTTTTTAATTCTTCATAAGTTAACTCAAGTGCCTGCATATTTCCATCGATAACTTCTGGTTTCTTAGCAAATTTATGCTGATAAGAGGCACGCATCTCAGAAATAAAGGCATCTTTTTCCATAACACCGCTGACTGCAACCGCTGCTGCAAGCATTGGGGAGTTTGGGAAATATTTTCCTAAAGCCTGTACAGAGATCTTTCTTGCATCGACTGTATAAACTTTTCCTTTATAACCATTTAACATTGGTTTGATCTCATCGGCTGATTTTGGTGTATTTACAATGATCGCTCCATCTTCTTTTAATCCTGCTGTGACATCCACAGAATGAAGTAATGTCTCATCAACAACAACGACTAATCCTGGTGTGTAGATGTTTGAATGTACACGGATCACTTCATCACTGATTCGGTTATATGCAGTAATTGGTGCTCCCATACGCTCTGGCCCATATTCTGGGAATCCCTGTACATATTTTCCGGTTTTAAATGCTACATCCGCAAGAAGCAATGCTGCGGTCTTGGCACCCTGACCACCACGGCCATGCCATCTGATTTCAAGTCCATTGTTCATGGTGTTTCTCTCCCTTTATTTTGATAAATTTTCTTGGATGAATTGTTTTCATCTTTAAATTATATTTTTTTCAGTAACATTAACTATTATATTACAAAATTCGACTTTGTAAATTGAAACTTTGAATAGTTTTCATGATATAGTTGAATAAAATTCATTTATAGACAAAAAAAGAAAGAAATACGCCATTTCTAACGATTCCTTTCTTTAAATACACTCTTTATTTGAGAGAAAAACAACGCATATCAATCCACATCCGGCTGATCTTTTTGTTTGTCTGATCTCCAAAATATGCCATAACAGCACTTCTTCTCATAACATCTTGTGTTGGATACTGGGCATATAACTGCCCTTCTGCCATTTCTTTGCTTGTTTTCATCACATAATTGTAATTGTCATCATTTTGCTTGAAGAAATAATTCAGATCATAGTCAACACTTTTTTTCTCTTCGCTTCCATACATGTATTTGATATAATCATAGATCGTCTTGTCATTGCCGCCTGCGATCACAGATGTATATCCGACATAATGCATATTTCTTACAACATTGTCCGGCCTTGAAATATAGTTTACAAATGCCTGTGCTGCCTGCTGCTTTTCTTTATCTTTTCCAATACCGTCTTTTAACATGCACCATCCGTCAAACCACAGATTCGTGCTCGCCTTTGGAACGGCGTAACGAAGTTTGATTCCTTCTTCTTCCACCTGCTGCATGGAATAAACACCGTCTCCAGACCACTGAAGATTGGCAACGACCTTTCCGCTGACAAGATCGGATTTTCCACTGTCCGTTTCAAAAGAATATACGTTATCTTTGATCTTTGACAGAATCTCCCCTGCATCCTGAATACTTCGATCAGAGGTGTCATTTAACAAGGAGGATAACTTTTCTTTATAATCTGCCTGCTTTTGAAACTGATCTGTTAAAATCTGTTTCTGTGTCTGCATACCGCGGACTGCAAAATAACAGTCTCTGACACTGTCTTTAGCCGTTACTTTTTTGTGATATTTCTGATTTAATAATAATCCCCAATCCTCGGCATCTTCTCTTGAAACATACTTTGGATTATAGACATAACCAAGTGTTCCCCACATATAACCGGCGGTATAATCTCCTACGGATTGTCCTTGATACTTTAGCTGATCCAGAGATTTTTTTATGTAAGGAGATACTCCTTTGGCATAATAGTTCTGGGTATTTGATGTATCCCAGAATTCATCGGAATATTTTAATACCTTATTTTCTGCTAAAAGCTTCATGATCATATATTCGGATGGGCAGATCAGATCATAAGTGTCACCGATCGTCAACTGATTATACATATCTTCGTTTGTTCCAAAACTTGAATATTCAACTTTTACTTTTTTGTGATATGTCTTTTCATACCAGTTTTCAAAATCTTTGATCATCGTATTTCTTCCAATGATCTTTTTTCCATTCTCTAATTCGATCTCTTCCTCATCGTCCCAGTCGCCTTCATCGAGATATTCTTCCCAGTTTGCGATTCTTAAGACAATCTCATCACTGTTTGAACTGTTGTTTTTTGAACCACAGGAACATAAAGCGAGTGGAAGTGTGATCACAAGTAAAATGGAAAAAATGATAGAAAATACTTTATATTTCATGATCATTCTCCTTTCTGCCTGTATGATTCATACCGATCACAATGAAGATCACAACCAGAAAGATGATCGTTGATAATGCCCATAGAGCTGTTTTTACATCGGTCTGTGCTCCTTTTGTGGCATTGACAACATAAGTACTGATCGTATCAAACATCGATGGTTTTGTATAGGTTGTAATAAAATAATCATCTAACGTTAACGTGATCGACATCATAAATCCAGAAACAATCCCAGAAGTTAATTGTGGCAGTACGACCTTTCTTAAAGCTCCAAATGGAGAACATCCAAGGTCTAATGCCGCTTCATATAACTGAGGGTCCATCTGTTTTAAGCGAGGGATCACGGACAGATATACAAACGGACTGCAAAGCGAAACCAATCCGATCACGAGTGGAATATAACTTGCTTTATCCATCTTAAAAAATACGATCAATAAGACACAGATAGAAAAACCAGTGACGACATCCGCATTGACAACCGGAATCTGATTCATCAGATGAATCGGTCTTTTTAGTTTCTTTGAAGAATAAAAAGCACCGATCGCACCAAGTGTTCCAAGGATTGTTGAGATGACCGCAACGACTAATGCCAAAATAAGCGTTCCAAAGATCATTGCTCTAAGATCCTCGGAATGAAACAGATACACATAATTCTTTCCTGTAAAACTTCCTGATTTTCCAATGATCGCAGAATCCATAAAACTGTAGACCGCTAAGATCAAGATTGGCAGATACATTAACAATAAGACAATTCCAAGGAAGATACTCTGTATCGTTTTTTTATTCATATGCATTGTCCTCCTTGTCTGAAAATTCTCCCGTCATCATACTTAGCAATAAGATCAGGATCAAAAGGATCATGGAAATAACAGATCCATTGTTCCAGTCGTACATGCTGAAATAACTTCCAACCAGACTTCCCATAATATAGGTGCTGTTATACATCATATCAAGCACAACATAATTCGTCATGGATGGAAGAAATACCATCGTAACCCCGCTGATAATTCCAGGAATGGATAGCGGCAGGATCACTCGTAAAAAGACACGGTAAGACTTTGCACCAAGGTCTTTTGCTGCCTCAATATAACTATGATCGATCTTCGCAATCGTATTATAGATTGGAAGGATCATAAATGGAAGGAAATCATAAGTCATACCGATCACTGTATTTAGGAATGGATGAAATGCAAGATTTCCTTCGATCAATGTTAAGATTTCTTTTAATGCCGTGATACGCAGGGTAAAATTGATCCACATTGGCATTACAAATAACATTAATAATACATTCCCACGTCGAAATTCTCCTTTTGCAAGAATATATGCTACTGGATATGCGACCAAAAGACAGACGATCGTTGTCACAACCGCGATCATCGCACTGTAGATCAACGTTCCGATTGCCTTGCTATCTGTAAAAAACAAAGTAAAATTCTCAAGAGAAAATTCACCTGCTCCATTGGTAAATGCATAATATAACAAGATCAATACCGGACATACAACAAAAATAACCAGAAATAAGAAATACGGAATACCTAGGATGCTTTTTAGTTTATCATTTTTCATTCTGCATCCTCCGAAACTCTCTCAAATACCATAGCATCTTCAGGAATTACGACACTGACAAAGTCACCAATGTTCCATAAATCTTCATCATCAACCGAATATTCTACTTTATTCTCACTTAAAATGCGGTAATTATAGTGATCTCCCTTATAAATGATCGAGATGATATTTCCCTGAAAATATCCTTCTTCTGGATCATCACTCAGATCAGCAAGTTTCGATGGGAAGAACATTTTAAGTTTTTCTCCTTCTAAATGAGCTTTATGGCTGTCTTCATCTACGATATGTCCATGTTCTAGTTTATATCCTTCAAAGACTTCTTTAATTGGAACCGGTACACAGCCATCCGTCAATCTTAAATAACCATCTTTTTCCATAACTCCAACGTAATGATTGACTTTCAGATCTTTTGGCATCGTATGGATCGTATCTGCAGTAAAATCAATTCCAACTTTTGTTCCAGGTGTTAACTCATGTAAGATATGTGCTTCAATCTCATTTTTGTCTGATAAAACGGCAACTTCATAAAATTTACCACAAAACAGACAGGAAATCACTTCTCCTGTAAATTTTCCTTTGTCTGGAGTTGTCAAAATAACATCTTCTGGACGAATGACAACATCAAGTCTTGTTCCAGGTTCGTGATCATCATGACATACAAAATCATGATGTGCAAAATGGATCAGATTTCCTTCTTTTTTAATACCATCAAAAATATTGCTCTCTCCGATAAAGTCGGCAACAAAAGCATTCTGAGGTTTATTATAAATCTCTTCCGGTGTTCCAACCTGCTGGATCTGTCCTTTGGACATAACAACGATCTTATCAGACATCATCAAAGCTTCTTCCTGATCATGTGTGACAAAGATAAAGGTAATCCCTAATTCTTTATGCATATTTTTTAATTCAATCTGCATCTCCTGACGCATCTTATAATCAAGAGCACTTAACGGCTCATCTAATAATAAGATCTTCGGTTCATTTACGATCGCACGTGCGATCGCGATACGCTGCTGCTGGCCACCAGATAAACTGTCAATCTTTCTTTTTTCAAATCCTTCTAAATCTACGATTTCAAGTACACGCTTTACTTTTTTCTCAATTTCATCCTTCGGTACTTTCTTTTCTTTTAAACCAAAAGAAATATTATCATAGATATTTAAATGCGGAAACAATGCGTATTTCTGAAATACGGTGTTAAACTTTCTTTCATTTGGAGGAAGGTCACTGATATCTTCTCCGTTAAATAAAATCTCCCCGCTTGTCGGTGTTTCAAATCCTGCTAACATTCTTAAGATGGTTGTCTTTCCACATCCAGAAGGTCCTAAAAATGTAACAAACTCTCCTTCATTGATCGTAAGATTAAAATCATAAATAACCGGTACATCTTTCGCATAACACTTTTTGATATGTTTTAATTCTATAATCGGCTGTTTTTTCTCCATTAATTTTCTATACCTCCATATTTTTAAGTCTTTTCTATCTCTGTATTCTAGAAGATAAATCCTGCGATCAGGTACATTATGGCTGCTACTACCCCTGAAATCAATACATACGGCAGAGAGCTTTCGTATTGATCATATACCGTCACCCGGCTGGCTCTTGCAGAAATAATTCCAAGATCCGATACCACACAGGCATTTGCGCCAAATAATCCTGCGGATATGATCGCTCCAATACAAAGTGGCAGATTCGCCCCTAATTTTGGCAGAACAACGATCATGACAGGAATTGCTATCTGATATAGTGTATAATTCAGACTATATAAAAATTCAGTAAAGCTAAAAATCATAAATATTACAAATGGGATTAGGCTTACAACCGGAATCATCTGACAGATCTTTTGTACCAGTCCTTCCATCCCCATCGTATCCATAACTTCCTGCATTGCATATCCTAACATAAGAATCACGACCATGTCCACCATATCTATAAAACCATCGATCACACATTGAAGATATTCACTGATTGTCATGATTCCCTGCAAAATATAAAGAATCCCGGTTATGATCAATGCGATTCCAAATGCAAGAAAACAATCGAGTCCTGTAGCGATCAATGCAATTACAACTGCCGCCATAGGAATTACTAAATTCAAGACACTGATATTTTGTTTTCTTTCATCATCTTCGTCAAAATCATTTTCCTCTTCTTCTGATCCGTCGGTTAATTCTCCAAGTTGTTTCCCTTGTTCGGACATCATATATGCTTTTTTCATATGTCCAAATTTAGGCAGAATTCCTGCTGCAAATAAAAATGCTACAATGCATGCAATGATCGCATAAAACATAAATGGAACTGATTTTAAGAAAATCTGCATAGCCGCTGCTTTTCCATGGATATTTTTCGCATTTGCAATCTGGAAGATAATAAAATATCCCCACGCCCCTACTGGAAGCATAGCGGAAACACAGATGCTAAATGTTCTTATGACATAGGCAAGCGCAAGTCTTGGCTTCTTGATCTTATCGATCAATGGGGAAAATGCGATACCTGATGTAAATGCAGACACATAATCATCGATCGACATGATTCCTGCATAAATGCCAGATGCCGTTAAGAGTAGTTTTTCATTCTCTCCAAACCTTTCTGTGATATATTCGGTAAATGCCTTCGTTGCACCACTGCGTTTCATTGCAATGACTAACCCACCGCACAGAAAAAAGGACATATACATTTCAATATTTTCTGAATCTGCCAGTACAATCTTACAGTCGTTAAAAAAGGCTGTAATAGCATTCCACTTATACCACAAGATGTAAAGAGATAAGGTTCCCATCAAGGAACTTTGAAACACATCTTTTGTAACAAGCGCGTAAATGAAAAGTCCGATCATCGGGACAAGAATCCAGATAGATGCTCTGGAAATGTTTCTTGGTATAAAAAATAATAAAATATTAAACAGTATAAAAAAGATCCATAGCTTTCTCATAGATGGATCAATTCTTTTGGGATTCATATAATAAATGATCCGGTGTAAAATTGATTTTTCTTTCATAGAAATCTGCCTCGTTGTTTTTGTATTTTTGTCATAAATATTTTGAAAGAAAAGACATTATAATCCTCGATTGTAGACGTCATTGATGACTGACTGTGCATGTTCCAATTCTTTTTTCTGAATGATCGCATCCCTGTCGCTGAAGATTGCTAACATCTCATCTACAACATCTTCGATTCTTGGGTTACTGATACGATATAAATAACCAAGCATTCTTGTGATCGTGTAATCGGTTGTCATCTGACGATATGCGATTTCTTTGCAGAAATCATCTGGGAAATCTTTCTCTTTTAATGCCTGATATAATTCATCACTTTTTGGGTTCATCGTTTTTTTCTCTCTAATTTTCATTTCTATTTTCTAATAACCATTTGACCGCTTTAGCAAGCCTCTTTCCGGAATCAGCAAAATGACCGCCACTGTTAAACTCTAAAATGGTTTGTTTTATATAACATGTTTTCTGTTTTATCTGTAATTGCTGCATAAATACATTGATTTCCATAAATTTTCTGTTTTTTTCTTGGATTTATTTTACAAAATATTTTTCTTAATTTATCACATACTAAGAAACGAGGAGGTTTCGATGCATGAAGGATAAGAAAAAGAAACAAGAACTTACAAACGAAGAAATTGATGAAAATATCTTCGAGATGTGTAACATCTGCTCTACAACAGACTGTACTGGATTGATCCAGGTTGTTCCAAGAACAGAAGCCGAGCTTGAATCTTACGAAGAATTATACCCCTTCCGGCCACCGTTTTTACCTCGTGATGATGATTAAATCACCATCCATTTTCTCCTGTGACAAGATCTTATGGTATTTTATGACTGTAAGGTCTTGTTTTGTTTCTATTCATCTTATGTTACTGGTTAGTCGTAGAATCTTCCAGCTCCTCTAACGCATCCATATAGTTATTCATCCATTCCACCTGCCATTGTCGTGGATCTACTTCTGGTATCTGGGATAACGGATCGATGTCATCAAACATTCCAAGATTCTCTGCCATATCCAGCGGAAATAAAGTTTCATCTGCACCGATCACTACTTGATCTCCGACTTTGAGATTCCTGTCATAAGATGTTAATTCTTCCATTGAAATCTTTTCTGGTTCATCCATGGCATCTTCTTTTACATAAAAAGTTAACATTGGAATCTCCGCTTCTTCTGGTTCTATCTTTATGATTGTATAAATTGGTATTTCATTCATTGTTTTATTTTCCTCAATTCTTTCCAAACAACTGTTCTTTTATTTTACCAAATATGTTAACAGAATAAAACCACCTTTTTTGACACACACTATTTTAAAATCACAATAGAAAGGCTGATATCAAATGGGTAAAAAAATCTTAAAACTAGGAATGCTTACTGCGGCAGGTGCTGCAATCATTACACTAAAAAAGTCTAAAAAAGAAAAGCTTGTATATTCTTATCCTCAAACAGAAGTAAAAAAATCCGATTACAAAAACACAGAATTAAATAAACAGAAGAAAAATAGCAAAGGAATTTATTATTCCAGTGGAAATTATGAGGCTTTTGCAAGACCGAAGAAGCCAAACGATGTAGAGAAAAAATCTGCCTATCTTGTAGGAAGCGGTCTTGCTTCCCTTGCCGCTGCCTGTTTTCTGATTCGTGATGCACAAATGCCAGGAGATCATATTCATATCTTAGAAGCCTCCGATATTGCAGGCGGTGCCTGTGATGGAATTGCTGATCCTGACCGGGGTTATATTATGCGTGGCGGCCGTGAAATGGAAGATCATTTTGAATGTCTGTGGGATTTATTTCACAGTATTCCATCCTTAGAACATCCAGAAAATTCTGTGTTAGATGAATTTTACTGGTTGAATAAAGAAGATCCAAATTATTCTTTATGCCGTGCAACAAAACATCGAGGAAAGCCGTCTGAGAATTTTGGCAAATTCAATATCGACGATAAAGGGCGAAAACAGATCATGAAATTGTTCTTTACCGCAAATGAAAAATTATATGATAAAACGATTGAAGATGTCTTTGACGAACATGTTTTTGATTCTGATTTCTGGTTATATTGGCGAACCATGTTTGCTTTTGAAAACTGGCATAGTGCCCTGGAAATGAAATTATACCTGCAGCGGTTTATCCATCATATCGGTGGACTGCCTGATTTTTCCGCTTTGAAATTCACAAGATATAATCAGTATGAATCTTTGATCCTGCCAATGGTAGAATACCTAAAACAAAATGGTGTGATCTTTCATTTTCATACACAGGTTACGAATGTGATCTTTTCCTTTGAAAATGATCAAAAGATTGCAAAAAGTATCGAATATATCAAAAATAATGAGACAAAAATTCTTCCATTAACAAAAGATGATCTTGTTTTTGTGACAAATGGAAGCTGTACCGAAAGCACTCTTTATGGAGATCATCACACCCCTGCAAATGGAGATGCCAAGATTCGTACTGCGGGATGTTGGCATCTATGGAAGAACATTGCAAAACAAGATCCTTCCTTCGGACATCCAGAGAAATTCTGCGAAAATGTCAGTAAAACACGTTGGGAATCTGCAACGATCACTACCAGTCATACAAAGATTATTGATGCAATCAAGCGAATCTGTAAACGAGATCCACTTTCTGGCAAGGTTGTTACTGGAGGAATTATCTCCTGCGAGGATTCAAACTGGCTGTTAAGCTGGACGATCAATCGTCAGGGACAGTTTCGGGAACAAAAAGAAGGTGAAATCTGTATTTGGGTATACAGTCTTTTTTGTGATACCCCAGGAAATTATATTCATAAACCAATGAAAGACTGTACTGGAGAAGAAATTACGGCAGAATGGCTATATCACATTGGAATACCATTGGACGAAATCGATGAGTTAGCCAGAGATCATGCAAATACTGTACCAACAATGCTACCTTATATTACTGCGTTTTTCATGCCAAGAACTGCCGGTGACCGGCCAGATGTGATTCCTGATGGATGTGTTAATTTTGCATTTTTAGGTCAGTTTGCTGAGACACCAAGAGATACGATCTTTACAACGGAATATTCTGTTAGAACTGCTATGGAGGCTGTATATGGATTACTTGGCGTTGACCGAGGAGTGCCGGAAGTTTGGGGAAGTGTGTATGATGTAAGAAATTTATTGGATGCAAGCGTTCGACTGATGGATGGAGAATCTTTGTTACGTGCAGACTTACCAATGCCTGTTGAGAAATTAAAAAGGTGGATATTGAAGCTTATCAAAGATACGGATATTGAGAAATTATTGAAAGAATATAAATTGATCAAAAAATAAAAGAACAGCCTTGTTATCCCGATCAATGATAGCAAGGCTGTTTATTTTAAATAATATATTATAAGCTAAAAGAATTTCAAAATATCATCCGCTTCTTTTCTCTTAGGTTTTGGCGGATTGTCTTTAATATATCCAACAGAAATAACAGATACAACTGTCTCTGTCTCAGGAATTTCTAACATTTCTTTGATCTTTTCGCCATCTCGAATTCCCATAACTAAAGTACCAAGTCCAAGTTCTTTGGCCTTTAAGATAAAGTTCTCATTATGTAATCCAAGATCATAATAACCCCATCCATTTCCACATTCATTATCTGGATTTCCAGAACGGTCAAAACCAGCTCTGTTTGCTACGAATGTTGTTACAACGTAAGCTCCGGTTCCTTTTGTATTATTTGCATTAAACTCTGGAAGACATTCTTTGGCGAATTTTTCTTTTGCTTCTGCTCCTAATACACAATAATAACGTGCTGTCTGTGAATTCTTCCATGATGGTGCCTGTATTCCTGCTTCTACGAGTTGTTTGATCTGTTCTTTTGTTACTTCTTTTGAATCATCGTAAGAACGGATACTTCTTCTGCTTTCTAATAATGTCTCAAATTCCATAATGTTTCCTCCGTTTTTATCATGTTAGTCGTTACTAACTAATATTACAATACTTAATTTCAACTGTCAATATTTCTAATTTTTGTACTTGTCTAAATATTTCACTGGCACACGATCCGTCAGCCATACACCATTCTTTGATAAGAAAAACTTATATCCATCCTGATACATTTCTTCTGCGTTCACTGTATATAAAACTGGCTTTCCGTGTCGTTTTCCAACTTTGATCGCAGTTTCTTCATTCGTTGATAAATGAACATATAGTCTGTTTTTGTGAAGAAGTCCTTGTTCATCAATTGCTGAAACATATTTTTCTCCCGTACCATGCCATAATTGTTTGGGTGGTTTTGCTTCTTCTAACTCTACATCTACAGGAATCGAATGTCCTTGATTGGCACGAATTTTTGTTTTATCTTCGTTGAATGAATATCTTTGTTTATTATCAGTTCTTACAATTTCCTCAAGGATTTCCATATTGAACATATGCGTTTTGGAAACACCTTTGATTAATTCTTCCACATCTGCCCATCCGTGCTGGTCCAGATGAATTCCTGCTTTTTCTGGTTTATGACGGAGAAGAAGGCTTATGTATTTGCTTGTTTTTGTCAGATTCATTTGCTTCACTTCCTTATCGTTTATGGTGTACTACAGAACTCTGCTTTACTGTAACTCTTCAATTTTACTCTTATCAGAAATCGCAGTCCAAGTAGCCTCAGGATTTTCCTGTGCAAAGCTATCCCATTCTGAATCCCCCATGCTGAAAGTTTGTTCTGTATCCCCATAAACTAACTTTCCATTCTGAATTGTCAGGCGATGAACATCGCTTTCCCCAGTTCCTTTGGTGAAGTTATGGATCAGAAGTCCATTTCCATTGGATGGCAGACATACACCGCCATTTGTTGAAATATTCGAAACCCATTCATGTCCAGAAATAACAGAGAGTTTATAGCCTTCTTCAGAATTCGTGCAGCTAAAGACTCGGATATCATAATTCGTATACTCGTTTACACTCCATCTTGGAGCAACGATCAGTTCCTTGATTCCGTCTTTATTCATATCCCTGACAAAATAATAATAATCTGTATTTCCCTGTGCATCTGGAAATTCATATTTCCCATTTTCTACATCTGTTAAAACTTTCTTGTATACATCACTGATCATTACTTTCTGTTTTGGCTGTTCAGTTGTTGCTTCGGTTGTCGCAGATGATGTTTTATTTTCTATTGTCGATGTATTTTGGGTACTATTTTGATTATTCGTTGTTGCGGTTGCCATCTGTGCTGTCTGATTTCTCTGGTTGTTCCATGCAATAATTCCATACGCACTTCCACCAAGCACTCCGACTGCAACTGCAATTGCTGCAATCTTATTTACGATAGAACCTTTGACAGCACTTTTTGCCGCTGCTTTTCCTGCTGTATTTACCGCTTTTGCATTGTTGATCTTTCCTGTGGTTTTCGCTGTATTTTTGAAATATTCCTGAAGGATCTTTGTCTCCATTGCTTTTCCATCTGCAAGGAATGCCTTGTCAGCTGCCATAACACTTCGATCATTACGCAGCAAGTATACAAGAAGTAAAACTGGAGCCACAGCGTAAAGTTTGTATCCTTTCTTCTGTAATTGTTCCGCCTGAATCTTTAGATTCTTTCGTCCATAATTTAATCTTGATTTTACTGTATTTTCGGAACACTCCATTGCCTGTGCGATCTCTGAGATTGAAGCATTTTCAAGATGAAACATTAAGATAGCCATTCGTTGTTCTTCAGACAAACCATCTAACAGAACATGTACCAGTTCTTTTGTTTCTTCTCTGGTGTATGCAAGTTCGGGCTGATTTTCCGGGTCTTCGTCTTCTACATCATAGACATATTCTTCCCCTTCCTGATCTACCGCCATCTCTGAAAATAAAAGAGGATTCTTCTTTACCAGCATATTTTTTGCTGTATTGGCAACGATCATTCCAAGCCAGCCTTCGAATGCTTCTGGCTGTTTCAGAGTCCCTAGTTTGGAAAATGCTTTCAGATAAGCATCTTGCAGCACATCTTCTGCGGCTTCTTTATTTTTCATGTATTTTAATGCCAGATAGTATTTACTTTTGTATGTTTCTTCATATAAAAATGAAAATGCACTTTGATCCCCATTCTGTGCCTTTATGACTGCTTCTTTGATTTCCATCGTTGTTCCTCTTTCTTTCTCATTTGTTTGTATGCATGGTTCCTTCTTTCCATATCTTTTAGAAAATAACTCCGATCCAGTTTGATCAGTGCTATGATCCATTGCATGAGCCTGTCTTTCATAGCATCACCTCCATGTCTGTTGCTTATATTATATAGACAGACGTGGTTTCAAAAAAGTTTTAAAAAAATGAAAAAAATTTAACATTTTTTTGAAAAAGTTAAAAAAGCACCAGAAAACTATAACTTCCAGTGCTTTTTATCGGTTTTCTTTCTATTTTGTTTTCCCGTCCATCTCATCTAATAACTGTGTGATCTTTGACACAAACAAATCAAATGCCACATCGTTCTTTCCACTGTTGATCACGATATCAGCTTTCGCTCTTGTCGGCTCTACATACATGTAATGCATTGGTTTGACCGTTGCCAAATACTGATCGATAATTCCATGAAGATCTCTTCCTCGTTCTTCCACGTCCCTTAAAATCCTTCGAAGGATTCTCTCATCTGCATCTGCCTCAACATATACTTTAATGTCTAACAGATCACGGATTCGCTCATCGGCCAACAATAAGATTCCTTCAACTAAAATGACTGGTTTGGGTTCAATCTTAATGACTTCATCTGAACGATTATGCTGATTATAATCATAGACCGGACATTCCACTGTTTTTCCTTCTTTTAACTGTTTAAGGTGTTCTACCAGAAGGTCTGTCTCCAGAGAATCTGGATGATCATAATTGACCGTTACACGCTTCTCGAATGGAATTCCATCCTGTCTGCGGTAATAATTATCATGATAAATTACCGTGACATCATCACCAAAATATTTCTTAACTCTGTTTGTAAATGTAGACTTGCCGGAACCTGAACCTCCGGCAATTCCTATAATTATACTTTCCATGGCATTTACCTCGTGATGCCGAACTCTTCCGGCATAAATCTTGGACAAATGTTTTCTGATGTACATATGACGGTAGATGCAAGTCTTGTACCGATCGCGCATGCTTCTCTTAATGTCTTTCCATAAGTCAGCCCAATGCACACACCTGAGAAAAATGCATCTCCAGCTCCTGTTGTATCAACAACATCTATCTTTAATGCTGGATAAATTCCACATTCTCCGTTCTGATCAGCATAAACAGCACCTTCGCCACCCATTGTAACGACCATCTTTGGAATCTTTGCAGATTTGATACGTTCTGGAAGAATTTTGGATAATTCTTCTGCACTCATATCTTCATAATCTTCAGAAAACAGAATTCCTGCTTCTTGCTGATTGCAGACAAAGCATTCTGTTCTTCGGATAAAATCTCTTCTTTCGATTGCGATTGTCATATTTGATACGATCGCATAGACTTTCTTTCCGTATTTTTCTGCATAATGGAATGTTTTTTTCACAATCTCACGGTCAATATCAATTTCGATTACGATACTATCTGCATCTTTAAAGATCTCGTCTCCATATTCATCAAGAATGTGTTCGATTGGTCCGTGATCTGGCCGTTTGGAAATGGATGCTACTACATCTCCTTCATGGTCAAAAACTGCAAGCCATGTTCCCATTCCATTTTTTACTTTTCTCATATATTTTGTGTTGACTTTATGACGATCCAATTTGCGGATAACATCTTCGCCCATTGCATCATCGTCAACGGAACTTACAAATGTTGGTTCTAATTCTACATTTGCAATGTCTTCTGCAACATTACGTCCAACTCCGCCGTGAATCTGTGCGATCGTTCCGGCATTTCTTCCGTATGGGACGTAAGGGGATGTAGAAAACCCCTTAATATCTATAAATACATCTCCGATTACTACAATACCCATTGTGTATCTTATCTCCTTTGTTATCGTTGTCCTTTATCGTATGGAATACCCTCTGCTTTCGGCGCTCGTGATTTCTTAGAGGAAACTGCCAGTACCAGCAGAGAAATAATATATGGAAGCATTTTATAATAAGTTCCTGGAATATTTAATGCTGTCAGGAAGTCAAATCCTGCGTAAACATTAGATAATGCTCTGAATAATCCGAATAAAAGTGCGGCTAGTGCAATCAAGTTTGGTTTCCACTGTCCAAAGATCATAACAGCTAATGCAAGGAATCCAAATCCAGCGATCTTCACGATAGAAAATGCTTTCTTCTGGCTGATATACTGGATTGTTGATGCTACGTTGTTTGGATTCTCTGCCATGTTAATTGCTTTTACAAATACAGTTGCGATTCCATTAAATCCCATGTTTGGAACAGCTGTCTGGGCACATGACCACTGTTCAATTCCACTTAAATATAAGAATCCGGCACCGATTCCTGCAAATGCTCCGGAAATTGCCATCGTAAGAATGATATTTTTCTTTTCTTTCATACAGGCGTATTTGGCTGCATTTACTGAAAGTTCGGTTGCTTTATTCTAACATATTGATGGTATCGTGTAAAATATAACTTTATGTAAAAACAAAAAGTAAAAACAAAAAGAAAAATGGCACAAAATGTTTTTTCTTCATTCCATCTTTTTCATTAGATATAGTTTAAAGTTATATCAAACGCATATTTTTATGTATTTTACACTTTATTTATCCCCAACTATAATAAGACTAACAAAAATAACCAACGAATTTTTAACAGAAAAGGAGACTAAACTATGCTTACATCTATCATTGGTTTCCCAAGAGTAGGAAGCTTACGTGAACTAAAATTTGCTACAGAAAAATATTTCAGACATGAAATTTCTCAGGATACTTTGCAGACAGTTGCAAAACAGATCCGTGAAAAACAATGGAAACTTTTAAATGACAGCGGTCTTAATCTGATCCCTTCCAATGATTTCTCTTTTTATGATACCTTTCTTGATACTGCTGTTTTATTTAATATCATACCAGCACGTTATAAAGAATTAAATCTATCAGATCTTGATACTTATTTTGCAATGGCAAGAGGGTATCAGGGAGCTCATGGAGATGTTCGTGCACTTGCAATGAAAAAGTGGTTTAATACCAATTATCATTACATGGTTCCTGAAATTGAAGATGATACAGAGATCAAACTGACTGGAACAAAATTATTTGATCAGTTTAATGAATCACTCTCACTTGGTATCCAGACAAAACCAGTGATCGCAGGACCATTTACTTTATTAAAACTGATCCGTTATACTGGAGAAAAACAACTCACAGATTTTGTAGAACCAATTATTCAGGCATACTCTGATTTACTTAAAAAAGCACAGGAAACAAAAATTTCATGGATTCAGTTTGATGAGCCATACTTTGTTTATGACCTTACAGATGATGATATCAAATTAGTGCAACAAATTTATACAGCACTTCTTTCACAGAAAGGTTCTATAAAAGTTCTGCTTCAGACTTACTTTGGAGATGTGAGAGATATCTATGAAAACCTTATAAAGCTTGATTTTGATGGCATCGGACTTGATTTTATTGAAGGAAAAGAGACAAAAAATCTGATCAAGAAATATGGATTCCCAACAGATAAACTCTTATTTGCTGGAGTTGTAAATGGAAAAAATATCTGGAGAAATCATTATGGAGAGTCTTTATCTGTGCTTGCGTGGTTAAAGAATAACAATATTTCTGCAGTGATCAATACTTCCTGCTCTCTGCTGCACGTTCCATATACATTGAAAAATGAAACAAAACTTGATCTTGATTATACAAAACATTTTGCATTTGCCGAAGAAAAATTAACAGAACTTGAAGAATTGAAAACATTAAGTGAACTTGATTCTTATGAAGCAAACGATGCATTTGTCAAGAATCTTGCATTGTTTAAGAATCGTAAGAACTGCTATGATTCTGAAGTTGCAAAACGTGTTTCCAAGATCAATGATGCTGATTTTGTACGTCTTCCTGATTTCTTTGAACGTGAAAAAATTCAGAAAGATGTATTCAAACTTCCATTACTTCCAACGACAACGATTGGTTCTTTTCCTCAAACTTCCGATGTAAAGAAAACTCGTAGTGCTTTCCGAAAAGGTGAGATCACAGAGGATGAATATATTGCTTTTAATCGTGAAAAAATTAAGGAGTGTGTAAAATTACAAGAAGAAATCGATCTGGATGTTCTTGTTCATGGGGAATATGAACGAAATGACATGGTAGAATATTTTGGTCAGAAATTAAATGGATATCTGTTTACAGAAAAAGCATGGGTTCAGTCTTATGGAACACGTTGTGTCAAACCACCGATCATCTGGGGTGATGTATCCCGTCCAGAAGCTATGACGGTTGACTGGTCCGTTTACGCACAAAGTCTTACGGATCGTCCAATGAAAGGGATGTTAACAGGTCCTGTTACGATCTTAAACTGGTCTTTCCCTAGAGAAGATATTTCTATCAAGGAAAGTACTTATCAGATTGCTTTGGCGATCCGTGATGAAGTTTTAGACCTTGAGGCAAATGGTATTAAGATCATTCAGATTGATGAAGCTGCATTGCGTGAAAAACTGCCTCTCCGTAAATCTGACTGGTACAGCGAATATCTGGACTGGGCAATTCCAGCATTCCGTCTTGTACACAGCAAAGTAAAACCAGAAACACAGATTCACACACATATGTGCTATAGTGAATTTACAGATATCATTCCTGCGATTGATGATATGGACGCGGATGTTATTACATTTGAGGCATCAAGATCAGATCTTCTAATTCTTGATTCACTAAAAGAAAACCATTTCAAAACGGAAGTTGGTCCTGGTGTTTATGATATCCATTCTCCACGAGTACCTTCTGTTGAAGAAATCAAAATTACTCTTCATAAAATGCTTCAAAAGATTGAAATTGAAAAACTTTGGGTAAACCCAGACTGTGGACTGAAAACACGCGGTGAGGAAGAAACGACAAAGAGTCTTAAGAATCTTGTGATTGCTGCGAAAGAATTAAGATCATAAATAACAATTTTTATAAGTTAACAAATGGACTATCTCATTCTTTTATTGTGAATGAGGTAGTCCATTTCGCTTTTTATACTGTAATAATACCAGTCATTCCTAAGAAAAGAACACAGATACCTAAGACAATACGATACCATCCAAAAACATTAAAGTTATGTCCTTTTACATATTTCATAAACATTTTGATAACGATCATTGATACAATAAATGCTGTGATCATACCTGCAAGTAAGATCATAACTTCCATTCCTGTAAAATGGAAACCATGCTTTATTACTTTTAAGAAACTTGCTCCAAACATCACCGGTACTGCAAGACAAAATGTAAATTCAGATGCCACGCTTCTTGAAACACCTAACAGCAATGCTCCAACGATTGCTGCAGGAATACATGCGAAAACGATCTTTACCCACAGAATAATCTTGTCTTTTTGTACTGCTACTTTCTTATTGCTTGTAACTGTAAATGGCCATAGTTTATCCCAGAATAATATCACAACTGCCATAATTGCACCTAACTGAATCACAACCAGAAACAGATTTTTTCTTCTTTCAAATCAGATGTCTTTTTTCTTTTATAATAGGAATTAATACATATGCTAAATTAGTTGATTTTCTTCTATTTTTATAAGATAATACCTTTGACAGATATCCTTTGTGAATCTGACCTTTTATTCAAGGAGATTATAAAATATGAAAAAATTAACAAGACAGGAGAAACATGAACAGTGTATGCGTGAAATCCGTGGAACACTGATCGTTGTTGCAATCTGCTGTGCTTGGCACATTGCAAGTGCATTTTTGTTAAATGGTACTGGGCTTTATTTTTTAGGTATGCCAGCATGGTTTAGTGTGTCAACCTTTGGAACGATCATTCTTTCACTGATCGGTGTATGGTACTTATTAAAACATATATTCATTAATTTTGAATATGACGATGAAAATGAGAAGGGAGAGGAATAAAATGTCAGCAAATCAAAAAATCATTCTTACTATTTTTATCGTTTACCTCGCCTTAAATGCCGCAATCGGTATTCTCTTTAGTAAACGTCAAGGGAAGAAACAGCATACTTCTTCTGAGAAAAAGTTCTTTATCGGTGGAAGAAATATGAACGGACTTCTTTTAGCTATGACAACCATGGCAACTTATACTTCTGTAAGTTCCTTTATCTCTGGTCCTGGAGCTGCTGGTCTTACTTACGGATATGCACAGGCATGGATCGCTACTGTACAGGTTCCGATTACATTCTTGGTACTTGGTGTTCTTGGTAATAAACTGGCTTTAGTTTCAAGAAGAACCGGTGCCGTTACAGTTGTCGGTTATTTAAAAGCTCGTTATAAAAGTGATGTATTGGTTATCGTAACTAGTTTGCTTATGGTTATTTTCTTTATGGCACAGATGATCGGACAGTTTACTGGCGGTGCAACTTTAATTTCTTCTATCACAGGACTTGATCATGTTGTTTCGTTATTGATCTTTGGTGCGGTTGTTATCATCTATACATCTTTCGGTGGTTTCAGTGCTGTTGCGATCACAGATACGATTCAGGGAATCATCATGTGTGTCGGTACATTTTTGCTTTTATTCTTCGTATTAAAAGCTGGCGGTGGACTTGCTGGTATTGATGCTGGACTTGCACAGAATCTACCTGGTGTATATGATGATCTATTTTCAAAATATAGTCCCGGAACTTTGCTTAGTTTCTGGATTCTTGTAGGATTTGGTACTCTTGGGCTTCCACAGACCGCTGTTCGTTCTATGGGATTTAAAAATACAAAGAGTCTTCATTCTGCGATGTGGATTGGTGCGGTTACTTGTAGCTTTATCATCGTTGGTATGCATATGGCTGGTACATGGGCAGGTGCACTGGTAGATACAAAGAATCTTCCAACTTCTGATTATTTTATTCCGTATATTGTTCAGAAGATCATGCCCGTTGGATTAGCTGGAACATTCCTTGCAGCACCTATGGCTGCTGTTATGTCTACTGCTGATTCTCTTTTGATCCTTGCTTCTGCAGCAATTGTAAAAGATCTGTGGCGTAACTATGTTGTCAAAGATGATCCTGTGAAAATTAAATCTTATAACAAAAATGTTGGAAAGATGAGTACACTTGTTACATTTGCATTCGGTGTGATCGTCATCTTACTTACGATCAATCCACCTGATATCATTTTCTTCCTGAATCTGTTTGCTTTGGGTGGTCTGGAATGCAGTTTCTTCTGGCCTTTAGTTGGTGGATTGTTCTGGAAGAAAGGAACAAAACAGGCAGCCGTCTTTAGTTCTATTGGAGCAGCGATCACTTATGTATTTTGTTACTATAATGTACAGATCGCAGGAATCAATGCCGTTGTATGGGGACTTCTTGCCGGTGGAATCTTGTATTTTGTAATAGGAAATATAACTTGCAAGAATGGACTTGATGAAGATATTATTAAGAATTGTTTCTAGATTTTGGATTACTTGAATTCGAAACATATCAATAAATAATATAATAAAAAGCCTCTGTGTGATGTTTCAAACTTTTTATTAACATCATACACAGAGGCTTTTTTTCATAAACTTTATACCCTCTGGCTTTTTGTTTATTTAATTTTCTTTACTTTAGAAAAAGCTCCATATATCTTTTTCTTTCCAGACGTTTTTACAGCTCGTACTTTATAAGATCCATTCTTTGGTGCTTTCTTATACTTATAACTTGTTTTCTTGGTCGTTGTTACTCTTACCCATTTTTTACCTTTAAAACGATATACCTGATAGGAGGTTGCACCGCTTACTTTCTTCCACTGTAACTGAACTGTTTTCGAAGATCTCTTACATTTGCCCCAAGTTACTTTCCCAAGGGAAGTATCTGTTACCGTTATCGTAATCGTTTTGGCAAACGATGGAGCTTGTTTTGGTGTGATCGTAACACTTGTTTTTCCAGCTTTTAACCCTGTTATTTTACCAGAAGCCGATACTTTACATATCGATGGAGAAGAAACTTTGTATTTCATTTCACTTGAAATCAATGGTACATTGACAAAATGATTGTATATACTATAGGAAATATTTTTAGAAGTTCCATTCTTTAAACTAAATGAATTTATTGGATTTACTGAAAATAAATATCCTATCTGAGCTTTTGTAACTTCTATATTAGTTGTTGCAGTGTTGTTTTTGTAAGAAGATTCTTCTGCTGCATCTACAGCGGCTGTTAAAAAGTTCTGTACCCAGTAACATATGCCATTTACCTTAACCGCTCCAACACCAATTCCAGTATATCTATCTGTAAGAATATTAGCTCTATGTCCATCTGAATTCATCCATGAAGTCATGACGGATCTGCTGCTTGTCTGACCTACAGCAATATTTTCTCCACTCATAATATATCCAAGTTTGCTATCGTAACATACGCTATAACAAGATCTTCCTGATGGACGTGTATGAGAAAATGCTATTGCAAGTTCAGCCGCACGAATCATAGATCCCTTGATCATACGACGATCCATGGTAAGTGCTTTTAATCCTTTCTTCCTTCTTTCACTATTGACTCTTTTTACAATATCAAATGCTGCTTTATAATCGTATGTTACTTTAATCGGCAGCTTCTCCATCCTCATATAAGAACCATTTTCGATTTTTTGTAGTCCATTTAACCCTTCAATCACTGCTTCTGCTGGAAATGCTTGTGTTCCAACATATGTTACAGAAACTGGAATCCTCACTTTTTTAATTTTTGTTCCATAAAAAGCAAGACCTCCTATCGTCTGTAACGTATTTGAAAATGTTACGGATGTAAGGCTCTTGCAATTGAAAAATGTCTGGTATCCAATTTCGTTTAAATTCTTTGGAAAATTGATGGTTGTCAAAGCAGAGCACTCCCCGAAACATCCATCTCCCAAGGAAGTTACGCTATCTGGAATTTTAATCTGTTTTAGTGATGAACAATAACCAAATACAAGCCCATCCAGCTTCTTTATATTATTTCCCATAGATACGCTTGTTAATGAAGCACAATTATAAAACATCCTATATGGAATTGTTGTAAGTCCATTTCCAAAAGTTACTGTTTTTAACTGTCTACACTCTTCACAGATATAATAACCTGCTGACCTTACAGAATTCGGAATATTCAGGCTTGTAATAGTAGCACCCGCAAACGCTCCTTCACCAATTGTAGACACACTCGTTGGAATCACTATTTTTCCAACCCTTGCATGATTCAACGCATTCTTTCCAATTTCTTTTACTGAATTTGGAATCTGATAAGATGCGGCCTACTTTCCAACTGGATATAAAATCAGTTTTGTTTTATTTTTATTGAATAAAACTCCATTACTTGTGCTATAAGAAGGATGCCCGGATGCTACTTCAATCTTCTGAAAATCATAACATTCAAAAAATGCAAGTTCTGAAAAAGTTTTTAGCGTTGCTGGAATTGTAATATTTTTGATCGCACATCTTTGGAATGCATAATCTCTCATTGTTGTTAATTGAGATGGAATAGTTACATTCACAAGTGCAGAGCAATTCGCAAACGCTGCCATATCTAACACTTTTAATGAAGTTGGCAATGTTGCACTTGTAAGTTTATCACACCCAAAAAATGCAGCTTCACCAATCTTTGTTAATGTCGATGGAAATTCTATCTCAGAAAGATTATAAAACTGTGCAAATGCCTGTTTCCCAATCTCTGTAATACCCTTTTCCAAAATGATTTTTTTAGCTTGATTCTGATATTGTGCTAAATCATTTCTATTATCATAATTCCCAACAACCTTACCTCTTCCGCTGACTCGAAGTGTCTGGGTATTTTCATCCCATGTATAAGTCATGGAATCTACACTGGAAGCTTTTGTAGCACCTTTGCCTTTCGCTTTTGAGGATGTGCTGATGTGTTTGCTTTCAAAGGTATAACCTATTGGTTTTGTCGATTGCTTTTTTGATCTGTCTTGTAATGATATTTTTGTTTCTGTTCTTAGATTGTCTGCTGCCGATATAGAAATTGGCTGAAATGCAGTTGTGGCAGCTAGTGCCAATGATAGAAAAATGGTTGTTAGTTGTTTTTTTATCATACTTTTCCTCCTTTATAATTCGTAACTTTCCAACATACTTTCCTGATAAGTTGCTTTCTTTTGACACTTCATATCTTCTTTAATTTCTTGAAGCTCTTCTATATATATCTGATCCAATTGTTTTAATCTTCTTTCATTTATTTTCACATCGGACAGATTTTGTTCATATAGATCTATCGAATAATTCCATAGTGTTAATCGTTCTTTATAACGCAACTTTAACTTCTGAGCAATCAATAATCCTTCGGGATCGTAATCACCGGCATAAAATAACTTTGATGCCATAGACAGCTGATCTAATAATAGAAAGGCTGAAAATCTTAATTGTCCATTGGTACACACAAAACTTTTATCCGGATATTTTTCACAAAGCCATGAAAAGACTGAGGGATTTTCTAAAATATAAATTTCTTTATTCCCATAAATATCATTCAAATTACTTAGAGTATACAAAGTAAGCAACACTGGCTCTTTTTTATCAGAGAATCCTTCCAACCCCAAATGTAACATACCACGTTTATCCTTTGCGTGAATTCCATAAACAGTTACATAATTTGACAGATCATCTCTTATGATTCCTGCGGTATAATATTGCAGATTTCGATATTCAATCTCTGATAATCCTTCCTCATTATTTGTATGAAAATGATAAGTTATAAAATCAAATAAAAGTAACTCAGCAAACGTATTAGAATCAAAGAAATGAGGATCTCCCGTAACTTGTGCTGCATATACAGCAAGCCTCTCTTTTTTAGTACAAAAGACTGGAAGTTTTGTTATTCCATGTTCTATATGCTTTAAAAGTACCTTTAATTGAGCTGGATGATCTTTATATTCTTTTTGCAGTCGTTGATAAATCGTTGATTTTTCTTTGATTCTATTATAAAGCCATTCCTTTACAATATCAAATTTTATTTCTTTTAGGATTTTATTAAAAAATACCTTTTGTTTTTCATTCTCTCTTTGTAACACTTCCTGTTTCCAGATTATTTTCTGTCCAAAATATGATTCCAAAATATCCATCCAGTCAAGCAGTTCAAACTTGCTGCTCTTTAATGCTTTCTCCATTCGATTCATAGAAATAGTCACCGTTTTATTTTCATAAAAATCTTTTTGGAAAAAGCCTGATAATTGTAACTTTTCATCTTTTGTTAAATGATGAAGTACTACAGTTCCACCAAGATGCCCAAGACTTTCATATTTCTTTTGAAAACCTGTAAATATCTTATGAAAAATTGGATGTTTTTTGAAATATATGATTGCTTCTTTTAATAACTGATCATATATTAAATCTTTATCATCCCTCAATTTGATCACCTATCTTATCCACAAGACTTCTTACTTTTCCATTCCATATATAAGAAATCACGGTTACATATTTGACGTTTTCTGGACGGATCAGCTGATACACTGCGATCTCTGGAACTGTTTCATAATCACCCCATAAAATCTGCGAGTTCATCATAAAATCAAACTCAAATTCTACCATCAAGCGGAACATATCTTTGATATTCATCTCATCTACTCCTGCAAATGCTTCATCTAAGGAGATCATTCTTGGTGCATCACTTCTTGCCCCTTCATATTTTGCCGCAACTGCAGAGAATAATGGAACATACATTGCCATTGCCTTTTCTCCACCACTAAATGTAAAGAATGTACGATCCGTAAGTTCTTTTTTCTTTTCTCCTGTTTTTTGATATTCTAACTGAAATTCAAACCATTTACGATAATCAAGAACTTCCTTCATAATACTATGGAATGATTGTACCCCGTCAGATTCGCCAGCTGTTTTTCTTGCTTCATCGATCTTTGACCGAAAATGCTGGCTTAATTGTGTAATTTCTTCTGGCCTCATAATATCATAATCTTTTTGCAGAATATCTACCAGTTTTCTTGTATCTAACTGTTCTTCTTTCAATGCCTTTTTACTCTTCCACTTAAGACTTAACTTTAACCCACTCGATGTCTGCATAGATTCCATCAACTGATTCATGCTTTCAACCCATCGTTTACTAGATTGTATTTTGGCACGGATTTTTTTACTTAACGTATTCGCAAGAATATCTTCAAATAATTCCCTGTCACGGTCACTTAAAAGTCTTGCTTGTTCTTCAATATCAGAAATTAATTTCTCTACAAGTTTCTTAAATTCAATTGTTACACCTCTGTATTTACCAGTAATATTGATTCGTTTTACTTGAAATTCACCTAAACTTTCTGGTACCAAAATATCATCAAATACAGTGTGAATCGTTGGAAAATATTCATGGAGATACACTTTATTCTTTTGGAAATTTTCCTGAATCAGTGCAAATGCGTCATTTTGTGTCCTTCTCTCAGTGATTTCCCGATATATTTTGCAAACTCTGTCAGGTAATTGTTGCATCCATTTTTCTGTTCTTTCTTCCGGTTCTACATCAAAGATAACTAACTCCTGTTTTGCTTCCATGTAAAATATTTCTTTTAGAAATTCAACAATTCTTCCCTGACGATCGTAATCTTCTTTTTTCTTTTCCTGCTCCTGCTTTAATTGTTCCAGATCTTTTCTTAAAGAAGTACTTTCCTCAACGGATTTTTCTATCTCAAAAGGTAGTTTTGAAAGTCTTGTCAGACATAGATTCAACTGATGTTTAATCTCTTCATAATCCGTTAAACTTAACTGATCCAGCACAATATCTCTTTGTACTTTGATCTCTCGACATTGTCTTTCAGCCTGCCCCTTATCATATAAAACCTCATCTATATATGCTTCAATTTCCTGTGCGTATCCCTCTTTTCCTTTTATTAAGGATAATTTGTTCAAATATGTCTGATGTTGTAATTGTAACTTCATAAGAAGCTTCTGGTATTTTATAAGGTTCTGTTTTACTTCCATAAAAACATCCAAACGTGTTGCAAGGTAAATTCCACTGCAAATTGTCTGAACTTCTAATCGAACCACATTTAAAGTTTTCCCTTCTGTTTCCACGATTTCTTGTTGGTCTTTTACTTGATCTTCAATCATCGTAAGCAAATGCTCCCTTTGATCAAATTCTCTGGCTGCAATCTTTATATCTTGAAATTTCGGAAATTCTGCTTCTTCTTTCTCTAATAGTGCGATATCTGCTTCATTTTGTCTAATCTTTTCCATCTGAAGTTCTAATTCATTCTGTAATCTTTCACAGATTTCCTGTAATAGATTCTCTTGTTCTTTGCGATAACGTTCTCTTGACATCGCTCCGATATATTTTGCCTGATAATCTCCCGTAATGGTTCCTTCCAAAATTCCTATTTTGAAATTTCCATTTTCATTAATCCCGGTGGATGCCTCTTGCTCATTCGGACTTTGATAGCCAATAGAAGAAAGAACTTTTGATATCTTCTGATAAAATAAAATATCATTTTCTGTATTATCAATATTTAATAAATCCTGCAGATTATTCTTTACATGATTTACATTTCCATAAATATAGGTATCACAAGTCCCATGGTCTAAAGATTCTATTTTCTGACGATCTTCTTCCGCTACGATCAATGCATTTAAAACGCCCATCCTATAAAGAGCTTCTTCCAAGTGATTTCTTTGTTCTTCATTTAATTGATCTGCAAAATCAATCGTTTTGTAAAAAGGAATAGCTTCTATCTGCTGTTGTCTCAGAATTTCTCGATTCTTGTATACTTCTTCCGATAATTCTGGTTCTGGATCTTTTTTATTCTGCCATTCTTCTAACTCTTTTTCCTTTTCTTGTAACTGTATCTTAATCTCTTCTTTTTGAGCAGCTAATTTTCTTTGTTGATCTTTCAGTTTATCTTGTACTGCATATTTATGATTGCGGATAATTTCATAAATTTCTCCATCGTCTGTTCCAAACTTATATGTCTTGATCATTCGACTGATATCTTGAAGTTTTACATCCTCCACTTTCAGCAGCTTTGTAGCTCTTGCCCAACGATAAATCTGCTCTGTTAATTCTTCTTTGATTTCCAAAAACTGATTTTCATATTGATGATATTCTCTTTCCACATGTTCTCTTTGAGATCGGAATTCATCCAGTTTCTTTAGATGTTCATCATATTGATTCTGTGTATTTCTCTCTTTCTCTAAAATATCAATTCCGTTTTGAATTTTATGCTGATATCTTTCTAGCAATTGCTGATGTCCATAAAAATCATATACTTCGTCTGCTGATCTTTCAAACTCCTCTTTCATAAAATCAAATTCATCAAATGTAGCATCACTGATACATTCAGCCATCTCCTCAAATATATCTTTGATCTGTTCTTTTGTCTGTTCATTCTCATCCTGAAGCTGTTTTAACTGATGGTCATTTTGAATCTGTTTTTCTCTCTTTTGTTCATACTGATGTTGTTTTTCTTCAATTTTACGTTCTAAATCTGTAATCTGTTTCGTAAAATCCTGCTCTTGTTCCTTTAATTTAGTTGCATCATTATGTTCCAAAGAACGTCTCTCCTCTTGTCTGGCAGACTGTTCTACACTTAGTTTTTCATGATGATGCAATTCCTGTTCATATTTTTCTTCCGTTTTTTTGATCGTTGTTTCTAAATGTTTTAGCTGTTCGTCAATTTTATGATACTGTGCATTTTCTTTTTTATATTTTGCTGCCTTATGATATAAAACAATCTGATTATATTGGTCGTACACTTTTTCAATCTGTTTTGCTGCTTCAAGGCTTTCCTTCAGATTATCCAGATTCGTCTTTAACCCATCCATATTCTCGATTGCCTCTGACATAGGTCTTAAATCATCTTCTGATAATGTCTGAAGAGAACTTCCAAGAATGTCATTGATCACTGTTGGTTTAAAATCTTTTGATAACTTTGGCGTTCGAAGCTGAATCAATAACTCTAGCATCTCACGATATTCATCCATTGTCTCAAATCCAAACAATGTCTGATTCACGTAAGCTGCATAATCTTTCTGGCTGTCAAACATTCGTCCGCCATCACCAATTCTGTTTCTTAACTCCATTTTAGAATAAGCTATTTTCTCTTTGACATCTTTATATAGATAAATATCTTTTCCTATTCTTCTTCCATCTGTAATGCAAAAATACCATGGATCTAATTTCTTCCCTCGTCTGGCTCTTAATCCAATTCCAATCGTTAAATAGTTCTCTACATCTTTTCGTTTAAATTCCATGTAGAGATAACCTGTCCGCTCTTCTCTTCCATCGCCATCTTCTAACAAATAATTTTCCATTTTACGTGCTCTTGAACCAAAGGGATCTAATCGTTCCGGACGCATATTCCCATCTAAAAGAAGCGGTATAAAACTTTGCATTGTTACCGATTTTCCTGATCCATTAGAACCTCTTAATAACATTCTTCCATCAAGAAAATAAAATTCCTGATCATCATAATACCAAAAATCAAGCAATCCTATTCTATTCATCTTCCATCGACTATTATTCATTTGCTTCACCGCCCTTAAAATCCTTTGGATAACATCCTTCTACTTTCCCAACAATCGGATAGATCATAATCTGGTCATATATTTCTTTGATCATTTCCATAATAATCATATATTCTTTTAACTTGTTACAAAATTCTCCCATCGTCATCTCTCTGTATGTTTTAATCCAGCCATTACCGTATCTTCTTTTACATTCTTCTGATATTGCAACAAACTGCTGTGTTGAAATGACAATATCTTCTCCAACCGGAACTTCAATATCTCCATCATTAATCTTCTGCCGAAATAACCCGCACCATAATAATACGATATCTGATAACGTATTTTCTTCTGGAAATGATTTTCCTAAATTACTATCTTCTCCCATGACCAAAAATGCACTTGTCTTATGCACCTGCAGTTCACAATCAAAAAATCGATCCAATTCTTCCTGAATCATACCACGATAATGTCTGACATAAGCAAAATCTTCTTCCGTATCATCATTTAAATAAATTCCCGGTGACATCAAAAGAGAACGATACACTCTTTGTCTCCTTATAATTCCTCGATCTTCGTTCATCCCGATCCATTCTTCTTTTAAGAAATCTTCCTGCTTTTGATAATCAGAAATATCACGAGAAAAATTCTTCATAAAATATCTGGATGCTCCCGTATTTTGATATAAAACTTCTCCCTCATCACTTTTCATAAAGTTGTCTTCACTTCCATCATCAATCTCCAATATTCCAACTTTGACGCAATATTTCATAACCTTTACAAGATGTCTTCGATAATTGTAAATCGTCCAGTCAATCTGCTCTTCTTTTATATTTCCCTGAATATATTCTGTTAACATAGATAAAACAAACTGTTCCCCTGAATCACGTTCCTCCAAAAACATCAAGATCATGCATAAGAAAATATATTCTAAATGATCTGAAAATTCCTGAATTCCCATCCAGTTTTGTGCATAAGCTGGTATCTTTTCTAATTTTATAAGATTCGGCGTTACGATTGCCTGATATCCAAGTTTTTCCGTCAAAAAATCTCTGCTTTTCCCAATTTCATCTTTCAGTTGATAGTATAATTCTTTGTCTCTGTTCTTTAAAATCCATCGTTTGCTTAATAATACTTCCAGTGGTTTCATATGTGATCACTCCTCATGAAATACAATTGTGTATGCCGGCATCTCAAATGTTCCGTCACTGCATTTGAGTAGACATCTTTGATCATGTTGTGGCTTTTCAATATAGTATGTTCTTCCATCTTCCGTTTTTGCTTTTTGTTCTTTGCGTTCTAATGCTTTTGACAACCACATCAAAAAAGTATCTCTAACATATGGTTCAATCTCTGGAAGTGTAGCGAATTCCAAACGATTACCTTTCACATAACTGTCTAGAAGTTCTTGCTGACGTTTTAGTTTCTTTAAATTTTCTCTTCTCACCTGCTCTTTTTCTTTGGTTCGATATATGATACCCTTCCGTTCAGACTTCTCACGATACGTTCGAACTCTTGGAACAACAGTAAACATTGCTGGGGGTTCTTCATATACTCCACTATTAATGCTTTCTGTATCCCTTTTGATATCGCCCTTTAAATGTAATGGCTTTTCAATTCCAAATACAACCGCTGACAATCTGTGTGCTTCTTCTATCGTCTTACAATTCCAAAATAACCTTGCAATCTTCGCATATTCTTCTCTTCTGTTCGCACCACTATGATTCTGCTCACTGATACGTGTTGCATATCTTGTGATTCTTCGAATGATCTCATTCGTTGTGTCAAATACTTTTCCCGCTTCTGATCCTGCTCCCGCAGTTCCTAAAAACCAATTTTCAATACTTCTCCAACGCCCATGAATCTTATCCCATAATTGTTCCTTTGTCACTTCTACATCAATTCTTGGAATTGAAAATTCATATTCCGTTAATCGCTCCAGAATCATCTGGATCTGTTCTTTGGATAACTTTGAAAGAAGTTGTTCTATATTCGTTGCATTTAGTTGAAGACTCTTTACGAAACTTCTAAGATATTCGATCAAATGATCTTTAAATATAAGAAATGCTTTTGTTTTCATCATCTCTTCTGCTTTCATACTATTTAGATCACGCATATAATCTTGATAATTCTGGTTAAGCCTCTTAAAATCAGAATTTAAACTCTCCCACCATCCATGTAAATGCTCGTCATCTTCATCCAAAATCCCTGATATTTCAGAAAGGCTCATTCGAATCTTTTCTAATAACGTTGGTTCTAGAGATGCTCCTTCGATGGAAAGATTCTCAAGTCTCATCACCATACGTTCAATCTCTACGGAATAATCTGTCAATTGGTATCTGTACTTCTTATTCTTAAATTCTTCAATGGAATTGACTCTTTTCGTATCTTGAATTGCAGAAAGATTTCCCCAGTTCTTTAAAACTTCTAAATCCTGCCTGCATTGTTCTTCCGTGTAATCTTTAAAATATTCTTCTTTATGAAGTTCTTCAAAAACTTCTTCTGGGTACATCCAGTATCTTAGTTTTTCATATTCTAGATAGAAGAGACGGATGATTGGACGATATCTATCGGTATTGTCTACATTTAGATATTTCGTTTCAGTTAGTGGTTTTATTAATTTTTCATTCATCTTCATATGCAAAGGTCCTTTCTTTGACCTGGTTATTTGTTGTTTTTATTATACATCAAATGGTGGGGTATAAAAATACCAGTTGAATCAATTCGTAAGCTTTATTTAAAGTGTATCATAAAGACAGCTTGGCTTCAATTTTGTTTCTTTATCTATCTCCATTTTGCCACTATCAAGAAATTGTGTTAATCTATTATTATAATTTATAGACATCAAAGGAGGCGGCTAATCATGAAACTATCTTTATCTGACTTTGAACAACGAAACTTTTTGGTTCTTACCTTCGCTGGTATCATCAATGCAATTGGAGTAACCATCTTTCTTGCGCCAGTAAAATTATATGATACTGGAATTTCTGGAACTTCTATGCTTCTTGGGCAGTTAACACCTTCCACTTTTTCACTTTCCCTGTTTTTATTAATTTTAAATATCCCACTTTTCTTATATGGATTAAAGAAACAAGGCCCTGTTTTTACTATTTATGCGATTTATACAGTTGTTATCTATTCCATCTTTGCATGGCTGATCGAAGATGTTCTTCCGATCAATGTGAGCATCGCTTCTCCACTTGCTGGAACAGATCTTCTTCTTTGTTCCTTGTTTGGTGGTTTGATCACGGGAACAGCCAGTGGATTTTCTCTTCGATTTGGCGGAGCTATGGATGGAATTGAAGTTTTAGCTGTTATCTTTGCAAAACGGATTGGAATCTCTGTTGGTGCTTTTGTTATGGTTTATAATGTGATTCTCTATACCATCTGTGGTTTTTGCCTGCAAAGTTGGATCCTTCCTCTTTATTCTATTGTTACTTATATGGCAGCAATTAAAGCAATTGACTTTATCATTGAAGGATTTGACCGTGCAAAATGTGCGATCATTGTAACCGATCAGGCAGACGATATCTGTAATGCCTTATCCGATGAATTCCAGACAGGAATGACAAGGCTCGCTGCCCGTGGCGGTTATTCTGGTGAAGATAAAACGATGATTTATTTTATCCTTAACCGATTCCAGATTACTACGATGAAAAATATTATCCGCAAGATTGATCCAAAGGCATATATTGTTATTAGTGAAGTTGCCGATGTCTTTCCTATGAACCAGACGGAACAATAAAAGATAAAATGTTAAAAAGAACCAGATGCATCCACTACACACATCTGGTTCTTTAGATTTTAGTCCTTTTCAATAATTAAATTGTCCATTTATTTTTATTTATAACATTTTTTGATCATCCATATGGTATTTAGAAATTCCGTTTAACCTCTGGCTGATCCAGAAGTTCCAGAATTTCTTCCATAATTATAAATTCTAGATAATATCCCATTGCACTGCATCCCTTTTGTCGTGCAAGTTCTGTCATTTTTTCAATTCCTTCTGTAATCGAAAAAATAATTGTCCATCTTTCCTGTTCATTAATTTTTCTCCACTGTGAAAGTGCTTCTTGCTGTTTTTCTTGCATTTTATGCACTGCAAGTTCAATCTCACTGCATGTCTTCTCAATCTCGTCCGTGTATTTTGCTTTTTCCTGTCTGCAGTGTCTCATCACTATCTGATAATGAGAAAGTTCCTGCAAAAGCTTAAGAATCTGTTTTTCATAAGGTAATCCCATTTTTATGCCACCCTTCTTATATATCTCTGAAGGAATTTCTTTGATTTTGCTTCCTTTAATACACAGACAAACAAAAGACTTAAAAAGTTTTATATATTTTTATTTTTCTGTATTCCAAGTACACACCAACGAATGATCGGTATCCGGCTGATCGTTTCATTTAAAAGCAATGCACCTGCAAATGCACTGATACCAACGAACAAATATACAATAAATGCTGAAAGTTTTAATTCAAATTTATTTAAATACTAAGCGGTCATCGCTAGTGACAAATAATGAAATACATAAATTCCAAATCGATAAACAGTCACGATCGGAGTATTAAGAATCTGTGCTGATCCATATAAACCGATTGTCAAAAGTAATAAAAACCACACGGGTGTTTTTTCTCCGAGATTCCAAATATGATCCTTCTCGATTTTTCTTACCAGTAATAACAACATTGATAAAATCCACAATACTTGTATGTACCATAATACACCAATACCAGATATTGAAAAGCATCTTGCAGCTGATGCTTTTCAAATGCTCCGATCACTCCAAATGGCTGAACGCCATTGAACATATAGATCACATGATAGATTACGACGATGCAGACTGTGACCCAGCGGATATTATCTAAATAAATTCTTCTTGTATTTGTATGATTCATACATTTATCACCTTCAAATCTGTTATATTATTTGCCTTTTGTATTTACGCCAGCAAGTGCCAAAAACTTTTTATCTGATTGAATCCCTTGTGTTACAAATTCTCCATCCCGAAACAATGCGTATGTCGTAACTGGTGCAGGTATATTTTGCGCCATTTCTCTGTTTCGCTCACTCTTTAAATTTAGGTGGTTTTGCAGTATCATCTAGTGGCAGATACATAAGGTTTATTCCACAATCTGAAATATCTGCAGTCATAAATCCTTTATATTTCAAAAATTTCGGATCTGATAGAAATTCACGTTTTCTTCCTTCTGCTGACAGGATACAGATACCTTTTCTTCTCTTTTCCTTTGCATCACGAATGCATTCATTTAATAAATTATTGGAATATTCGTGTTTTTTCATGGAACCTGATACCCACAAACAGTTAATATATAAATATTCATCTGCCATAATAGGCATCCATGCATTTTCTGCCGGAATGTATTCAATAAAACATTTTCCACGTTCTTCACTTCGATAAAAAACAAGTCCTTCCTCAAAACGTTTCTTCAGCCATTCCTTTTTTACAAGGCTCTGTTTGCCGGACATTGCACAGCAAATATGTTCTTTGTCAATATTATTTTTTGTGATTTTAAGATGATTCATTTCTCATCCTCTTTTCCTAAAATTCGTATATTTATTTTACTTCGTTTAGAATCTTTTTTATAGTTATATTTTCATTTTTAATGCGAATTTTATATCTTGTCTGTTTTCTGTACATGAAACTTTTCTCATTTTGAGCTTCTTGCAATTATGATATAATTAGATATAACAAACTAAAATATACAGAGAGGAATTATGGGTTATGTCAAAAACAGGAAATCATACTTATCATGTCAAAACAGATGGATTTCATGGAGAATTATTTTTTCCATCGGAGGATAAATATCCAGGGAAAGCTCTGATCTGTTTTAGTGGAATTGAATTATCTAAGGTGTTAGCAAAGGTTTTTCAAGATCAGGGACTTACCACTTTGGCTTTGGCTTATGTGGTCGGAGAAGATTTACCGAAACAGTTCTCTTGTATTCCTGTTGATTTTATTGGGGCAGCGGCCAAACGACTCCATGATATGGGATATCATAAAGTAGGTCTTTGTGGTATTTCAAAAGGCGCAGAACTTGCATTACTTGCAGGAAGCCTTCTTCCTGAACTTGTCAATGCAGTCATTGCTGTTTCACCTATGAACACGAGATGTCAGTATGTATGATCTTTATCTTCCACTTGTTAAAAATCCTAATCCTGATGCAGTCATTCAGGTTGAGAAAACGGCTGGTCCTATTTTGCTTATTTCTTCTAAAATGGATAATATGTGGCCTTCGGAGATTGCAGCAGAGCAGATTATGAAACGATTGAAAGATTTTGATTTCCCATATTCTTATCAGCATTTGAGCTATGATTATGGTAGACATATGTTTGTACCGATGGAATTTGGACAGACGAAGCTCTTTAAGGGAGATCGTGAAAAAAATAAAGAGGCTGGGTTGAAATGCCGGTTGGATTCACTTACTAAAACTTTGGAGTTTGTTTCTCAGTGGTAAAATCGTTCCTGCTTTTTTCTTCTTAAAAATTAGTGCTCGTTACAAACTTATTACACATTGATAAATTTCACTTGATTTCCATGCATCTTTATGACATCTAAGAGGTCCACAAGTTTCATCCAGATCGTCGCTGTATTATCATTTGGATGGACTGCAATATATTCATATTCCTTCAAATCTTCATCAAAAAAGACTGGAACCACACATTCTTTATCATTTAAAATGCCTAATGGTGAAACAGATCCTGGTTCGATATTTAAATATTTCATTAAGCGCTCAGCTGAGGCAAAACTAAGTCTGGAACTTCCAATCTCATCTCTTACTTTCTTAAGATCTGCCTGCTTGTCTTCTCGAATGATCACAAGAAAATGATGTTTTCCGCTGCCGTCTCTTAAGAATAAATTTTTTGCGCCTATTCCATTTTCATGATTCCACAAATCAGAATCTTCGATTTCATCCACTGTGTAAACAGCTTGATGTTCGAACATTTCATATTCTATATTCTGCTCATTTAAAGTATCTAAAACGATTTTTCTATTTTCATTCATTTTGCTAATGCTCCTGTTTTTTCTTATATTATAGCAAATATATGACAACAATGATAAAGTCATTGCTATTTTTAATCATTTATTTAGTTCAAAATGAGGATATTTTACAAGATTTGTTCTCTTTAATCCAGAAGATAATCACGACGGTATCCAAAACGATGATGGAACTTTTAATTACCGAGAATTTAATATTTTGCATTATATTAATCCTCTTCTCCACTCTCACTTTCCCAGTAATCATAAGCGTCCTCATATCCATCCTCTGAATCGCCGCTTCCAAATTCCTCTGCCCATTCTTCCGCAAAATCATCTCCATTTTCATAATAATTTACATCGTATGGATCTGAATCTTTTGAAGTGGCTGGCGTGTAATAATCGTTATCATCATCTAAATATGTATGACTGCTTTCCTGTGTTGTGTTATCATTATTGAATTGAGATTGTGTTGAATACTCACTTTCATAACTATCGCTATCATATGAATCATACGAATCTGAAGAATTTAAATTCATTACAAAATTAACAGCATTTAAAATAAATGCAATACTGAATAAAATAATACATAATTTAAAACCTATATCTTTCATAATAGCCCTTCTTTCTTTGTGTGCTCAATTTCTATATCTTCATTCTACAATATCAGGTGTCCTATAAAAATACCTTCCGATTTTTTAGATTTTTGCTAATTTCTTTTTTAATTTTTTCTTGTATTTTTTATTTTCTTTCTTCTTTAATTGAAAAACCATAATCTTTGACATCTTCCTTACCAGATCATCTGGCAGAATATCTTGTTTCATACGGTTAAATACAAGACAAGTACATTGTAAATTTGATTCATCATCTGTTCCACCTTTTGACAACGGAATGATATGATCAATAGTATACGCATCACATGGAACGAACTTCCCACAGATTGCACAATGTCCTTCCGATTGATTGTATATCTTAGCACGAACAGAAGCTGGAATCGCTTTTCGTTTAATTTGTTGTTTTTCTTGAATGGTTCTACTTTCCGTTGTTGCTTCTGCTATGGATCTTATTTTGTATTTTCTTAATTTCTTTGAGGCATGATCCCTTAATCTTTTTGCTTCTGTCTGTGACATGAATCTGCTTGCTTGTGAAAGATTTGTTACTTTCTTAACTGCTCTTGTTGAGGTTAATCCACCTCCATATATTTTTCTCACAATAACATCTTATTATTTCTGCTGTATACGTGTTTAACTTTCTTTTACTGCTATTTTAGCATATTCATATATTTTCTACAATGAAAAAGCCACTGTAAATATTACAATGACTTTTCTGCTTATTTTTTTATGAAGGCTATAATTTAAATGATTATTTTGTTTAAAATTTTCAGAACAATTTGTTCTTATTTGTACATTTTATTTTATAAACTGATTTCTTAATGTCCCAGTGATCAATGTCCTATGCCCACTATTTCTTCAAAACTCTATCAAAAATTCTATAATTTCGATCATCTCTTGGAGAACAATACACCGCAAATTCAATATTTTTGAAACTATATAAGTATTCTCGAATTACATTTTTTGCTGCCTGAGCAACAATCTGAGGATCATTCATAAATGCACCACATCCAAATGCCCCAAGAATTATCGTTTCATCATCTTCTGAAAGTGCTGTATCCAAAATTCTTTTTAATCGCTTTTCATGTAATTTTAATAATTCGTCATTTTTCATCTTTTTCGCATTATTATATGATGACTTGCCATTATAATTATTTTGGACTCTTAGATTCGGAGCTGCACATGTGATTACATCTACATTATACCAATCAGATGCATCCATGATCTCTGGTTGTTCAATATCTGTTTTAAATACTGTGACTGCAGGTGTATAAATGATATCATCATTATAAATTGGATTATGTGCTTGTCTGTGTGGAGAATAGAATCCATCCCACATTGTTTGTGTATTTAGACAAACGTATAGTCCTGAACATCTGCACAGACATTCTTCTTGTGCATTAGATCCTTTTTTTACTCCACCACCTGGATTCGTTGCGGAAGCAAAATTATGTACCGCTGTCTTAGTATTTTTATATGCCGATGCTGCTTGCAATGTTCTCTTTTTTGATACAATAATATTTGCAGGTTTTTCATATCGTTTCTGGTTATTGCTATTTATTCTTTGATTTTGGAGAATTAGTTTTTGGTTACGTATTGAATTTTTGATCGATTGTTTTAAGCTTGAATTTGTTTTACATAATGTTTCTGTATCTTCGAATATTTTTATGTTTTCTTGTTTTCCCATAATCTAATTCCTCATAGACCTTTCGATTTTTTTCAATAATTCTTTTTGATAGCTTTAACAAATCTTCATCATTTGCTTCTGTAATTGATACTAATTGTATTCCTTTTGATGCCACTTGCTGATTCATCCTTCGTCATATCATCACCGCAAATCGTATTGTTCCGGTTCATGTGTAAATGATGAAAATGTAGCTGTCGCATTCTTAAAATAGAATACCTCTGTATTTCCATCATCTGCTGAGTACATATTTTGTAAAGATGGATAAGCATCAAGCATAGACTGTCTTGCTTCTCTTCTATCATCTTCTACAAGTTCTCCTGCTACACGAAGCCACTCTCCATTCTTAAATGCACAGATTTCCACCTTTGGATTTGCATGAATCTGTTTTGAAACATCTTTCACTTTTCCGGTCTGAATATACAGTTTTCCTTCAAAAATATGTGCTGTTCCAAAAGGTCTTACCCTTGGCTGGTCTCCTTCCACTGTTGCCAAATAATATGTCTCTGCTTCTTTCAAAAAATTTACTACTCGTTCCATAGTATAAGCCTCCTGTTATCAAAATCTATCAATAATAGAATTATACCCCTATTTCCCCTTTTCATCAAACACAATACCATAGATTTTCTCAGACCTAATCTATTGTCCAGACTACAGTAACTGTATCGGTAACATCTATATCGTCTGCCTCAATATCTATATCATATGCTCCAGGTGCACTCATTTCACATTTGTTGCTGTTGTAAGCACCTGTACTCTGTATCGACATTAAAATATACTGTTTTAAGGTCTTTTCTCTGAAAGCCAAGTTTTTCAAACAAATCCTTAAGAAGCTCTGTATCTTTTGTTGACCTGTGATTTCTTAAGGTCCCTGGGACCTTAATTTTTCCCGTGGATTCTGTATTGGGAGAAAAAACTGGCA
>OLOG01000132.1_pt1 | contig 77995 bp, 62 predicted proteins | sample 1672351 | NCBI WGS metagenome assembly OLOG01 (sample SAMEA3136674, study PRJEB25190) | human gut metagenome | biome: human gut; feature: human-associated habitat; material: faeces | place: Austria | collected 2013 | reverse complement strand
TAACTTGTACATTTTTAAATGATCATTTTTGTACATTCCTATATTAACATTTATACATTATTATATGCTTACAAAAGAACAATGGCAAAATAAAAATAAAGGTTCATGATGAACCTTTATTTTTTAATAACATTTAGAACAAGGTTGATAGCCTTGACTTTGCGCCTGTGATAACGGAATGGAAGTAGGATTTTTCATATTACTACAATTTGGATTGGAGTGATATTTTGAACCGGTACGAGGAATATAAACATAAGTGCTATTTTGTTGAGCTTGTCTTTGGGCTTCTTGTTGGGCTTGTAACTGGGCTTGTCTTTGAGCCTCTTGTTGGGCTTGCAACTCGGCTTGTCTTTGAGCAACTTGTTGAGCTTGTAATTCAGCCTGTCTTTGAGCTTCAAGTTCTGCTTGACGTTTTGCTTCCTCTTGTTTTTTTATTTCATCTGATGGATCTCTTGTTACATTGGCAGATCCACTATTTGATGTTGTTTTAGTACATTTATAAGTCAGTTTTTTATTTTTTGACTTAAAGATAATATTTCCTTTTTTATCTGTTCTTAATATTTTTATATTTGCTTTTTTTAATCTTTTGGTAACTTCTTGATTAGGATGATGATATTTGTTATGTCTACCACATTCAATGACAGCGTATTGAGGCTTGATTTTATCAAGTAATTCTTGACTTGTTCCGGTTTTACTTCCATGATGGGAAACTTTTAAAACATCAACTTGTGGTAATTGATCAAGAATTGATTTTTCTACTTTTTTAGGCGCATCACCGGTAAATAGAAATTTATGCTGACCTGAATGTAACAGGGTAACCAATGAAAGATTATTACCTGTACCAGTGGCTTTTGTGTTATAGAATTGAATAGAGTTATGTTTATCTAATGCAATTTTATTATTTTCTAAAGGAACAGCAGGGGTCAATCCTTTATTAGTGAGAGAATAAATAAAATCTCGATAAGTTTTACTATTAGAAGAGCCGTTAGATACAAAGGCTTGACCGATATCAAAATTACTTACTGCGGCATCGAGACCACCACAGTGATCAGCATCAGGATGAGTACTAACTAAATAGTCAATTTTCTTTACTTTTAGTTGATTTAAATAATTAACAATTCTTTGTTCATCATCATTATCTCCAGCATCAATAAGGACATTCTTTTCTTTACTTTGAATAAAAATACAATCAGAGTTACCTGTATCAATAAAATGAATTCTCGCATATGTATTTTCACTAGCAAAGACAGGATGATTAAATAAAGAAAGAGATAATAAAAATGAAACAACAAAGATCATCCACTTTTTTATTTTATGTTTAAACATTCAAATAACCTCCTTAATCTTATTTTAACATAAAAAAAGCAGGCTAACCTGCTTTTACCAAATACCAAGTAAATGTTGCATACTTAAACTGACAATTGTAATACCTACCCAACAAATAAATCCTAATAAGATAGGTTTACCACCATTTTTAATGAGTTTTATTACATTGGTATTTAAACCAATGGCTGCCATTGCTAGAACAATAAAAAATTTACTTAATGATTTAAGTGGTGTAAAGAAATCAGGGGATACCCCCATATTGATAGCAATCGTTGTCATCAATGAAGCAAGAATAAAATAAAGGATAAAGAATGGAAAAATCTTTTTTAAATCTACTTTTTGATTATCACCTTTAGCTTGTTTCACTTTAAATAAAGATAATCCTAAAGTAATAGGAATAATAGCAAGGGTTCTTGTTAGTTTGACGGTAACAGCTTTATCTAAAGTAGCACTATGTAAGTGATACATCGAATCCCATGTTGAAGCTGCTGCGGTTACCGACGAAGTATCATTAATTGCTGTTCCCGCAAAAATACCAAATGCTTCACCACTATGTTTAGAAAATCCAAGTATTGTTCCAAGGGTTGGAAAAAACAAAGCAGCAATCATATTAAATAAAAAGATAACAGAAATAGATTGAGCCACTTCTTCATCATTGGCTTCAATAACAGGTGCTGTTGCTGCAATAGCAGAACCACCACAAATAGAAGATCCAACACCGATCAAAGTAGAAATTTTACCAGGAATATGCATAATTTTATGTAAAATCCAAGATAAGATAAGAGATGTTGAGATGGTCGCTAAAATAATAGGTAATGATTGTTTTCCAGTTTGTAAGACAACCGATAAATTCATCCCAAATCCAAGTAAGATAACTGCATATTGTAATATCTTTTTAGAGGTAAAAGTAATACCCGATTGATATGATGATTTATCTTTAATCAATAATGTTATTATCATTCCAGCAAGAATTGCAAATACTGGTCCTCCAACGATAGGAAAGGCTTGACCTAGAAGCCAACAAGGAATAGCGATAATCAGACATAATAAAAATCCACGATAATTCTTTTTTATAAATTGCATAAAACTCTCCCTTTTTAAAATACAGTGTCTATCCTAGCATAAATATAAAAAATTACAAACTAAAAACCTTACTTTTACAATGATGTGTATTATAATATGAACTAGGATGGTAAGGGTAGATGTTGTATTAGCATCTAGTTTTGAATGTTTAGCTCAAATTATGAATGGTACGCCTAATCAATACAGATATGTTCATATCTTGATTAAAGTTATTGAGTTTACAATGGCTGTTGCAGCACCGATTATTTGTGCATTAACAGTTCATCCTAAACCTTTAAAAAAGATGCTGTATTTTCCAATTATTCATTTTATTTTTGAAATAATTAGTGTTTTCTTTGGATTTGTTTTTTATATTGATCAATCTAATGTATATCATCGAAGTTATGGATATTTTGTATATGTTATTTCTTTTATTGTTGCGATGCTTTATTTTTATGAAACAATGATTAGAGTGAATCATTATTATAAAAAAGAAAGATACGGGGCATTATTATTAATGATGTTGTTTACTATAAGTGGTGTTTGTATTCAATTTATTTTTCCTGAAGTAAGAACAACATGGTTGAGTATTGCTATCTTTACAGTGATTTATTATCAATATTTTAATGCTATTGTTTCACAGACTGATGGGTTAACACATTTATTGAGCAGATTAAGTTTTGAACGTAAAATTATGCAGGGAAAGCGAAAACAAATGATTTTATTTTATGATGTTGACCAATTTAAAATGATCAATGATACTTATGGACATTTATTTGGTGATTATTGTTTAAAAGTTATTGCAGATGAATTAACGCATACTTATGGGCGTTATGGTTTATGTTTTCGCTATGGTGGCGATGAATTTTGTGCTTTGGTTAGAAAGAATATACTTCATATAGATCAAATGAATGACCAATTTGTTAAAAACTTAGCTAAAAGAAGATCCTCATTTACCAGAAGTATCTATTGGTTATGCCCTTTATATACCTGGTAAAGAACCTATAAGTGATGTTATTAAAAAAGCAGATGAGATGATGTATCGCAATAAAAAGAAAAGAAAAAGTACTGAACAAAAATAACATTTAGCTTACATAATATGATATAATAAAATGAAGAAATGAAACATAAAGAGGTGGGGAAGATGATTCACTCGAATGAAAGACTTTCAAGGGAACAAATTGAATATATGATTCGTTTATTTAATACGAGCATGGATGATTATTTATATGTTTTAGATTTTAAAAATGATTATTATTATATTTCTAAACATGCGACAACACGCTTTTTATTACCGGGAAACCAATTTTTTGATGCAGTAGCTCAGTTTCAAAAATTTGTCTATCCAGAAGATTACCCTGCTATAAAAGCACAATTAGATGATATTCAAAAGGGAAATAGTGAATATCATAATCTTCACTATCGTTGGTTAGATAAGAGTAGAAATCCAGTATGGATTAATTGCCGAGGACAAGTAGTATTAAATGAAGAGGGAAAACCCCAATTTTTAGTTGGCTGTATTAATGAAATTGGTAAAAAACAAAAAGCTGATAATGTGAGTGGTTTGCTTGGTGAACCAAGTTTACAAATTTATATTCATGATATGGCAATGACTCGCCCAAAAGGTTTTTTGATTCAAGTTGATATAGATGATTTTAATGTGATTACAGGACGACTAGGATCAAAATATGGTGATTTTATTTTGGAAAAAACAGCACGATGTATTGAAAAGTGTTTGCATAAGGGACAACGTTTATTCCGATTAAATGGTGATGAATTTATGATTGTAGATTTTCAAGGTGGTACTCAAAAAGAGGCAATCAAATTATATAAACAAATTAGAAAAGAGATAGATACTTTCATTGAAGAAAATCAATATCATGTTGTCTTTACTTTATCTGCTGGTATTTTGGATGTAAGAGATATAAAAGGATCATATGATTTGTTAGTTAAATATTGTGAATTTGCACTTAATGAAGCCAAACAATTAGGTAAAAATAGTTATTACATATATAATCAAGCTCGCTATGATCAATTTTTAAGAAAACGCCGCATTCGTCGGGCTTTACAATATTCAATTAATCATCAATATGATGGTTTTGAAGTGAATTATCAACCTATAGTAGATTCAAAGACTCATGCACTCTTAGGTGCAGAAGCACTGATGCGTTTTAACTTAATTGAAGATGGTCAATTAGTTGAAAGAATTTCGCCGGTTGAATTTATTCCTTTACTAGAAGAATCAGGACTTATCATTCCAGCGGGAAAGTGGATTTTGTATCAAGCGTTATCTACTTGTAAAAATTGGCAAAAAGAAATACCGCATTTTAAAATTAATGTAAATTTGTCATATGTTCAAGTTATTAAAAGCAGTGTATTAAATGAAATTATTGCAGCTCTTAGACTCTATGATTTAGATTCCAGTTGTTTAGGTATAGAAGTAACAGAAAGTGGATATTTAAGTAATAATCCTCATTTTAAGAAATTATGGAATAAGTTGAAGAGTGAAGGTATAGCTTTAATTATTGATGATTTTGGTACAGGATATTCAAATGTTCATCGTTTAAGTGATTTATATCCCCGTTATATAAAAATTGATCGTTCGCTTACAATGAAAGCTATGAGTTCTGAATATGAAAATAAAATATTAAAACATGTTGTAGATATGGCTCATAGTATTAATTTAGCAGTATGTGTTGAAGGAATAGAAACGATGGAAGAATTAAATGTTTTAAATCATCTTCATCCAGATTATATCCAAGGATATTTATTTGGTAAGCCAGTTACTAATGAAGAATTTGAAAAACAATATATATCAAAAAAGGATGATTTACTCCAATAATCATCCTTTTTTCTTGTGAAATAATAAAAACTGATGTACGATACATATTGGAAAAGGGAAGGTAAATATAATGAAGGAAAGTGTGTTACTGATACCGGCATATCAACCTCATGATGATATGATTCAATATGTAAAACAACTAAATAAAAAAGGATTTAATCATATTGTTGTGGTAGATGATGGCTCGGGTGAAAAATATCAAACGCTATTTAATGAAATAGAATCTTATTGTCATATTATTCACTACAAAACAAATATGGGGAAAGGCTATGCTTTAAAAATAGGATTAGCTTATATTAAGGAACAATTTAGTGATATAGAGGGAATTGTGACTGTAGATTGTGATGGGCAACATACTCTAAAAGATGTTGAAAAAGTAGTAGGGGAGTTACATAGTCATCGTCATGAACTTATTTTAGGAGGACGAGATTTTTCTGGCAAAGAGGTGCCTTTTAAATCAAAAATAGGAAATGTCATTTCATCAAAATTATTTTCATTATTATTTCATCAAGAAATACAAGATACGCAAACAGGACTTAGAGCCTTTGATTTATCATTAATTGACGAAATGTTAGAGATACCAGGAAATCGTTTTGAATATGAAACACAACAATTAGTCGCATGCGTTGAAGATGGAATTCCTATTTATACAACAACAATTTCCACTATTTATCATGATCATAACAATGGCACACATTTTAGACCATTACAAGATAGTTTAATGATTATTAAGGTTTTAATAGGTCAGTTTTTAAGATTTATATCATCATCAATTATAAGTTCAGTTTTAGATATTGTCATGGCATGGGGATTAATGGACTTATTAAAATTATGGGTTCATCATGATTTTTTAAGAATTGCACTAGCGACAGTTATTGCGAGAATTGTTTCTACCATTGTTAATTATGTTATTAATAAAAAATATGTCTTTGATGAAGAAAAGTCTAATTCACATACATTAGTTAGATTTTTTGTATTATGTTTTATGGTAATGATGTTATCAACTTGTTTTGTATATTTAGCTTCTCACTTAGGTATTTTAAATGAAAAACTAGCAAAACCTATTGTTGATTCACTTTTGTTTTTATTAAGTTATCAAGTTCAAGTGAAATGGGTTTTTAGGAAAGAAGATGAAATTCATGAATAAACGTACAAGAAAGATGATCTTTTTTATCATTACTGCTATCTTAATGACTATTTATTTGTTATGGCGTATCTTTTTTACTTTGCCATTTCAAGAAGGAATAGCACAAGTTATTTTTGGTATTTTACTTATTATTGCCGAAACCATAACAGTATTTACAACTTTTGAACTTTATTATCGTAAAATCAAAAGTGATGCTTATGAATTAGAATTACCTGATATTGCTTTAGAAGATTACCCTGATGTTGATGTTTTTATAGCGACTCATAATGAAAGTACAGAATTGCTTTATAAAACAGCCAATGCTTGTACTTATATGGATTATCCAGATCTATCTAAAGTACACATCTATTTTTGTGATGATGGTAACCGTGAAGAAGTTGCCTTGTTGGCTAAAAAATTACATATTGGTTATTTAGGACTTGCTGATAATAAAGATGCTAAATCAGGTAATCTTAATCATGCTTTAGAAAATACACATTCACCGTTAGTAGCGACTTTTGATGCTGACATGATTCCACGTCATACTTTTTTAATGAAAACAGTACCGTACTTTTTATTACCTTATTACATTAAAGAGGATGGTAAGTGGCGTAAAAGAGAAGAAGATGAAATTGATGAAAAAATGAAAATAGGATTAATTCAAACACCACAAAGTTTTTATAATCCTGATTTATTCCAATATAATCTTTATGCTGAAAAGACAATTCCTAATGAACAAGATTTCTTTTCAAAAGAAGTTAATATTATGAGAAACTCTTCTAATGCCGTTGCCTATACAGGAAGTAATACTGTTATTTCTAGACAAGCACTAGAAGATATTCATGGTTTTCCTTTAAAAACAATTACCGAAGATTTTGAAACAAGTATTAGAATTCAAAAAGAAGGTTATATTACTTATGCAACACAGGAAGTTCAAGCAGCAGGGCTTTCTACTACAACGGTAGCAAGCATGATTAAACAAAGAACCAGATGGGCACGAGGGGTTATTCAAAGTTTACAAAATACACATGCTATTTTTACTCCTCATTTATCTATTGGAGCGAGGTTAACTTATTTAAGTGCTTATTTATATTGGTGGTCATTTTTTAACCGTATTATTTTTATTTTAGCACCTATTATGTTTGCTTTATTTGATTTTCAGGTTGTTAATACTGATTTTATTTCATTATTAATTTTTTGGTTACCGGCATATTTCTTTTATAGTATGTCAATGCGTTATTTATCTAGTAATATTAGAAATCAAAGGTGGTCACAAGTTATTGATACCATCTTAGCGCCTTATCTTATTTTTCCGGTTATTTTAGAAACATTACATATTCATCAACGTAAATTTAAAGTAACAAGTAAAAAGAAAGATCATAGTCGTAAAAAGAATATTGTTTATGCTTTACCACATATGATTTTACTTGTGTTATCTATTCTTGCGATTGTTCGTTTTGTAAGAGGTAAATATGGCTGGGCACTTATTTATAGTAGTATTATTATTTTCTGGTTAGTTTATAATTTAGTAGCTATTATTTATGCTCTATTCTTTATGCTTGGAAGAAATGTTTTAAGAAAAAGTGAGCGTATTAAAGCAAAGGCACAGGTCAAAGTCAACTTTTATCATTATCATGTGATGGGTACAACAAATGATGTCAGCGATGAAGGAATGTCTATTGTTGTAAATCAAGATCAGTATATTCCAGATGATTGTACAGTTGATTTAGAAGTGAAAGATGGTCATTATCAAGCACATTTAATAGGAAATGTGGTGCATGTAAGAAAACATGAACAAGGCTGGTTATATGCTTTAGAAGTAAAACCTGTTGATGATCAAAATAAAAGTCAATATATGCAAATCATTTATGATCGAAATCATTCATTACCGGTGGAAATGGATTTATGATCTACGGCTTATGATGATATGACCAGAAATATATCATCAAGAATGAATCATTTAAAGACAGAAAAAAGAAAACAACCACGCTTGAAGGTTCAATATCCTGTTACTTTTGTCAATGGAGCTAGTGGAATCATTGAAGATTTTAATTATCATTATGTTGCGATGAGTCATTTTAAAGAAGGTAAGGGAAAACCGGATACTTATGTTGCAAAAATGAATCAAAATATATGGCTTATTTTAAAAATGACAGATCATGTAGTGAAAGATGGACAGCGATTATTTAAAATAGAGAATATGAAAGATTTGTTAGAAAATAATCAATTAAATGATTTATTGAAAGAATTAAATTTAATTTAAGGATGGAAGCAAAATGGTTTATTTAAATATAGTCATGTTTATATGTTCATTAATTGGTTATTTTTATCTTATTAAAACTTTATTTAAAATTGATGGGGCATTTATCCCTTTAACTACTTTTTCTTTTATTACAGTCATGACCTACTTTGGTGGTTTGTGCCAAATTTTACAAATCATAACCTCTATTTTATTAGGATTAGGATTATTAGGATTTATTTATTTTTTGATAAAAAAAGGATGGCATGATGTTGAAATAGGTTCATTGCTTTTTTATGGATGTTTTATAGTAGGAACAATCTTATTTCTAGGTTTGTTGTTACGGACTCACTTTATTCACTATGATAACTTTTCTCATTGGGGAATAGTTGTTAAAGATATGTTATTAACTCATGCTTTTCCTAATCGCAGTAGTACCGTTATTGATTTTACAAATTACCCTTTAGGAATGGCTTGTTGGATTTATTATGGATGTCAATTTTTAGGTCATAGCCAAGGAATGATGTTATTTATTCAAGGAATATTTATCTTTTCGTGCTTTTATGCCATATTTGGAATCATTCAAGAAAAGAAAAGATTTCTTTTGTATGTATTTTTAGGAGCAGGATGTTCTTTATTATCTATTTTTAATATTACTATTCGTATTAATAATTTATTAGTTGATTTTATTTTGCCGGTGATGACACTAGCAGGTTTTTCTATTATTTATACTTATCGTTATCAATTAAAAAAAGCAACTTTTATTTTGGTGTGGGTTTTAGGATTGTTGACGATTGTTAAAAGTACAGGAAGCTTATTTGCTTTATTTGATCTTCTTTATTTTGTTTATATTGCTTTTATTGATCGAAAAACAAGAACGAAAAAGAATATTTTAGCTTTTGTAGTATTGCTTACATCTTATATTCCTACACTATTATGGAAAATACATGTCAATCATGTGTTTAGTGGTGTAAGTCAAAAATTTGATACAGCTCATCTACAAACTAAAACAGCAGGTCAAGTGAATAAGATTATTCATTTGTTTGTTCAATCTTCTTTTGATTTTTCATCACGACAAACAATAGGAATCTTTGCTTTTGAAATTATCGCAATGATCGCATGTTTTGTTGTATATCGTGTACTTCATAAAAAGTGGTCACTGATGAAAGCTATTATTGCTTTAGATGTGATGTTAGTTGCTTATTATGTTGGTATCCTTGCTATGTATATTTATTCTATGCCTTTAGATGAAGCATTATATTTAGCTGGATTTGAACGTTATACATCAAGTATTGTGATTCTATTTTGTGGGGCTTTGGTTTTATGTGCCACAATTGATTTGCAAGAATCATTTGAAATTAAAATGGGAATGATTCATGATTATAAAGCTTTTCATTCTGTTAAAACTAAGAAATATTATCAAGTAAGTATTATTGTATTAAGTGCACTTTCTATTATTACATTACTTTCAGAATATAACGGTATGGTTTATAATCAACAACAATACACTACATCTTTGCCTTGTGAGGTAGAAGCCGTCACTCATGATTGTTGGAATCATCAAAAAATAGATCATCATCGTTATCTTGTGTATGCCAGTGATAAAGATAGCCAAGTAACAAATTATTATTTACAATACATTACACGTTATATGTTATTTGCTGATCATGTTGATGGTTTATGTGCTTTTTATGAAGATAATCTCGTTAATTTATTAAAGGATTACGATTATTTAGTTATTGTAGAAAGTGATCATGATGAAAAGATGTTATTAAAGAAGTATTTTAATCAAAGTGGAAAAGAGAAAATTTATAAAGTGAAAGATTTATTTAAGACGATGACGCCGGCAGCTAAAAAACAATACCAACAAATAAGGGAACTATCATGACAGTATTTCAAGAGTGTTTAATAAATTGGTACCAAGAAAATCATCGTGATTTTCCTTGGCGCCAAGATCATGATCCTTATCATATATGGATCAGTGAGATTATGTTACAACAAACAACAACAGAAACAGTCATACCTTATTATCAAAATTTTATTGAACACTTTCCCACTGTTGATGATTTAGCTTGGGCTAGTTTGGAAGATGTTTATAAAATGTGGGAAGGATTAGGGTATTATCGAAGAGCTAAACATTTACATGAAAGTGCCAAAATGATTGTTGATCAATACCAAGGAGTTTTTCCTTGTCAATATGAAGATATTATTGCTTTAAAGGGAGTAGGGGAATATACGGCAGGTGCTATTTTATCTATTGCTTACTTTAAACCTTATCCAGCAGTAGATGGGAATGTTTTACGTATTATTTCTAGAGTCTATTTGATTAAAGAAAATATTGTGAAAAAGAATACCCAAAAATTAATTTATGATAAGGTTAAAGAATTGTTGAAAGGGTATGATGCTTCATCTTTTAATCAGGCTTTAATGGATTTAGGGGCTACCATATGTCGACCTGTTCACCCTCGTTGTTCAAATTGCCCTATTGCCTCATTTTGTAAAGCAAGAGAATTTCATCAACAAAATGTTTTACCGATTTCAATTAAGAAAATTAATCACCAAGAAATAAATTACATTACTGGTATCATTACTTACCAAGATCAATTTTTCATTATTAAAAATCCACCCGGTTTATTAGAAAATCTTTATGGTTTTGTTCAATATGAAGTAGAAAGTCCTTATACTTTTATAGAGCGATTTAAAGAAGAATATGGTGTAGAATTAAATATTGTTTCTTCTATTAAAAGAGTTAAACATGTATTTACTCATCGTACTTGGTATATGAATGTTTATCATTTTGTTTTAAATAAACCAATAGAAGGACTTTGTACATTAGAACAATTAGATTTAAAACCGATATCTACAGCTCATCAAAAAGTATTAAAAGCTTACAGACAAAGTGATGCTATCTAGCATCATTTTTTTTCATATTTTAAAAATAAGTATGTTTTTGAATAAAAGATGATATATTGTATGACGGATTGGTGGAGGTTATATAATGAAGCGTTTACAATTGAGGTATAATTTATTACATATTTTATATTGGATGGCAAGTTGTTGTGTATGTGGATATATTGCGGTATTTCTTCAATATCGAGGAATGTCAAATACAGAAATAGGGATTGTTACAGGAGGAGCTTGTGTTGTTTCTATCTTTTTATCACCTTTTGTTTCATCACTCATTAATAAGATAAAAGGTTTAACTATTAAAATGATTTTAACCATTATTTTTATTACATTGGTTGTTATTTTTATGGTATTAGCCTTATTTGAATTACCAACTGTTTTTATTATGGTTTTATATATGATGTTATGGTCGATGTTGATTTCAACAGTTCCTTTTTTATCTATGATTGCGATGAATTATATCCAAAGTGGAGAAACTTTAAACTTTGGATTTGCAAGGGGACTAGGTTCGGTTTCTTATGCTGTAAGTGCTATGATGTTAGGTAGATTAATAGAATATTTAAATCCAACTGTTTTAGCTTATGTCTTTTTTATTGCGATTATATTGGCTTTGGTTGTTTTATATTGGTTACCAGATTGTAAAGTCCAAGTACAAAGTGCCAAAAAAGAAGGAAATATATTAGGAATTATTAAAAAATATAAAGTATTCTTTTTCCTTTTATTAGGATTTAGTTGTACTTTTGCAGCATCAACTACTTTATCAACATATCTTGTTAATATTGTAAGAAAACTTGGAGGAAGTACATCTTTATATGGGGTTGCTGTTTTCTTTATGGCAGCTAGTGAAATGCCAGTTATGACAATTACTCCAAGATTAATTAGAAAATTTGATAGTGTAACTTTAATTATGGTCGCTTCTTTTTGCTATATTCTTCGTAATTTTACTATTTGTTTAGCCCCTAATTTACCGATACTATTTATTGGTATGTTAATGCAAAGTATGTCTTATGGTCTGATGACAGCTGTTATTACTTATTATGTAACTTATAATTTAGAAAGTCATGATCAAATGATGGGACAAACAATGATTGGGATTATGTCTTCTGGATTAGGATCAATGATTGGTAATATTTTTGGTGGTGTATTACAAGATACCTTTGGTATACAATCGATGCTTGTCTTTGCTTGTACAATTACAGTAATAGGAGTTATCATTACTTTTATTACAGGTTTTTATTCAAAAAAGCTGGCTAGAAATTCTTAATAAAAAGTATATAATAAAAAGCAGGTTAAACCTGCTTTTATTTGTTTATGGCTGGGGTACTTGGATTCGAACCAAGGAAATGTCAGATTCAGAGTCTGATGCCTTACCACTTGGCTACACCCCAAGATAACATATTAATTGTATTACTTTTAGATTTAAAATTCAAGAGAGAGAAGTGAAGTATATGAAAGTGAGAACCCGTTTTGCGCCTAGTCCTACTGGCTATATGCATATTGGTAATTTAAGAACAGCATTATATGAATATTTAATTGCTAAAAAAAATAATGGAGATTTTATTTTAAGAATTGAAGATACAGATCAAAGTAGAAAAGTAGATCAAGCATTAGATGTCATTTACCAGACAATGAAACAAACTGGTTTAAATTATGATGAAGGACCCTATATTCAATCTAAAAGATTAGCACTTTATAAAGAATATGCTGATCAATTAGTTGAGCTGGGTGGGGCTCATTATTGTTTCTGTGATGAAGAAACAATTAATCAAAATAAAGATATTGAAAACAATCAAAACTACCAAGACCCATGCATTCATATTTCTTTAGAAGAAGCTAAAAAAAGAATTGCTGGTGGTGAAAAATATGTTGTCAGACAAACAATTCCAAGCACTGGCGTAACCTCTTTTGAAGATGAAGTATATGGACATATTGAAGTAGACAACAGCACTTTAGATGAAGGGGTTTTATTAAAAAGTGATGGTTACCCTACATATAACTTTGCTAATATCGTAGATGATCATTTAATGAATATTACCCATGTAGTAAGAGGAAATGAATATTTATCATCAACGCCTAAATATAACTTAATCTATCAAGCATTTGGGTGGGATGTACCAACCTATATTCACTTACCACCAGTTATGAAAGATGATAAGCATAAATTATCTAAACGTCATGGTGATGCCAGTTATCAAGATTTAATTAATAAAGGATTCTTGAATGAAGCAATTTTAAATTATATTGCTTTACTTGGCTGGTCTCCTAAAGAAGAAAAAGAAATTTTTACTTTAGATGAATTAGTTGAACAATTTGATATAAAAAGAATTTCTAAAGCACCAGCATTATTTGATATTAATAAATTAAAATGGATGAATGGGATTTATATAAGAAATCTGAGTTTAGAACAGTTTCATCAATTAGCTTTACCACATTATCAAAAGATTACTCGTGCTGTAGATTTACTGGCTTTAAGTAAATTATTACAACAACGTGTTTCTTATTTAGATGAAATTGAGGGTATGATTGACTTTATTCAAGATCCTTTACCATTTAATGCTTGCATGTTTATTAATAAAAAAATGAAAACCAATGAAGAACAATCATTAGAAGTCTTACTTTGGTTACAAGAATTATTGAAGCATTGTAAAGATACCAATATAGATAATTTATATCAACAATTTGTTGCTTTAGCTAAAGAAAAGCATGTTAAAAATGGACAAATTATGTATCCTTTAAGAGTAGCTTTATCTTTTAAAGAAGTAACACCTGGAGGTGCTGTTGAACTGGTTTCTATTCTAGGTCTTCAAGAATCGTTAAGAAGAATTGAACAAGCTATCTTAGGATTAAAAAATAAAAAAGCCTAAATGGCTTTTTATTTTTATATGGTAGTCCATAGGGGGTTCGAACCCCTGAATGCTAGGATGAGAACCTAGTGTGTTAACCGCTTCACCAATGGACCATACCCTATTATAATAGCACTTTATTATACTGATGAAAAGGATAGATTACATTTCATAATCAGAAAAAATAAACTTTTTAAAATGATAAGGATTATAATAGGTTATTGGGTGAAAGTTATGGAATTAAGTATATCGTTGACTAAGCAAATTATGGCAATGTTTATTATGATCTTAGTAGGGTTTATATTGATTAAAAAGAAGATTTGTCGCATCGATGATAGTAAGATGTTATCAGCTATTGTTCTTTACGTAGCAGCACCATGTGCGATTATTAATTCTTTTTTAATTAAATGTACACCAGAAAAGATGAAAGGTTTTATATTAGCTATTGTTGCAGCAATCATTGTCCATATTATTTATATTATGCTTACCTACATATTAGGAAAGTTTTTTCGTTTCAATACAATAGAAAAAGCATCTATTATTTATTCTAATTGTGGTAATTTAATTTTACCTTTAGTTCAAATTGTATTAGGACAAGAAATGGTATTTTATGCTAGTGGGTATATGATTGTACAAACAATTTTACTTTGGACTCATTGTAAATTTATGATTAGTGAAGATAAGTCTTTTGATTTAAAGAAAATATTATTTAATATTAATATTTTATCTATTTTAATTGGCATTATTTTATTTTTTATACAAGTTAGTTTACCTGTTCCGGTTACAAGTGCCATGAATAGTATGTCTAATTTAATGGGACCATTATCCATGTTTGTTATTGGGATGTTACTAGCAAAGATGGATTTAAAAGCTGTTTTTCGTAAAAAAAGAGTTTATTTTATTTGTTTTTTTAGATTAATTGTTTTACCATTGGTTATATTATTCATATTTGTTTATTCAGGAATTGATCATATCGCTCCAAATGGAACATCCATACTTTTGATTTCACTTCTAGCTGCCAGTGCGCCAAGTGCTTCAACAGTGACACAGTTTGCTCAAATTTATGACAATAATCCTGGAGGAGCCAGTGTGATTAATGCTATGAGTGTGATTTTATGTGTAGTAACAATGCCACTGATGATTATGATTTATAATATGTTAATATAGGAGAAAAAGATGAAAAGATGTCATTGGGTAGATGAATCAAGCCAAATTTATAAAGATTATCATGATTATGAATGGGGTCAACCTGTATATGATGATAAAAAATTATATGAAATGTTTTTACTAGAAACATTTCAGGCAGGACTTTCATGGATTACGATATTAAAGAAAAGAGAGGCTTTTAAAGAGGCGTTTGATCAGTTTGATGTAAATAAAATCGCAAACTATCAAGAAAATAAAATTATAGAGTTAATGAATAATCCTCTTATTATTAGAAATCAAAGAAAAATAAAAGCAGCTATTTGTAATGCTCGAATATTTATTGATATTCAACACTCTTGGGGCAGTTTTAGTGAATATATATGGCATTTTACTCATCGTGAAATTGTTTATCCGACAGATCATCATTTAACACATAATGATTTGTCTGATACAATCTCTAAAGATTTAAAGAAAAAAGGAATGTCTTTTGTAGGAACAGTAACGATTTATTCTTTTTTACAAGCCATAGGTATTATTAATGATCATGAAGAAGAATGTTTTTTAGGAGGAAAGAAAGATGTTTGATTTAGATTATTTTAAAAAGATATTAAAGGAAATGATGAGTATTGATAGTCCTAGTGGATTCAGTGACAATATCGCACAAAAAATAGAAGAGTATGCTTTAGAACTGGGTTATCCTTTTTCACGTAATCAAAAAGGGAATATGATGATTGAGGTACCTGGTTTAGATGAAAGAACTGTTGGTATATGTGCACATGTTGATACTTTAGGGGCGATGGTTCGTTCAATTAAAGACAATGGACATTTAGCGTTTACGCCTATTGGCAGTCCAGTTTTGGCATCAATAGATAGTGAATTATGTCGTATTCATAGCCGTGATGGCAAAGTCTATACAGGTACTTTTTTCTCTAATCATCCTTCTAAACATGTTTATAAACAAGCAAGTCAAGAAGTAAGACAAGAAGAAACAATGGAAGTTATTTTAGATGAAATTGTTCATAATAAAGAAGATGTTTTAAAATTAGGGATTAATAATGGAGATTATATTTGTTTTGATTCTAAAACTGTCATAACGGAGTCAGGATTCATAAAATCTCGATTTTTAGATGATAAATTGAGTGTGGCCATTATTTTTACGGTTTTAAAATATTTAAAAGAGAAGGATATCAAACCAAGTCATCATTTAAAAGTATTGATTTCTACATATGAAGAAGTAGGTCATGGTATGAGTGCTATTCCTCAAGATATTCAAGAACTACTAGCCATTGACATGGGATGCATTGGTGATGACTTACAATGTAGTGAATACCAAGTTTCTATTTGTGCTAAAGATTCTTCAGGACCTTATGATTATCATATGGTAAATGGTTTAATTGATTTAGCTAAGAAGTATGATATTGATTATGCTGTTGATATTTATCCAATGTATGGTAGTGATGTTTCTGCAGCATTGCGTGGGGGAAATGATATTAAAGGGGCATTGATTGGTGCTGGCGTGTTTGCTAGTCATGGTTATGAAAGAACGCATCAAAAGGCAGTTTTAGCGACAATGAATTTATTAATGAGATATCTAACAAAGTAAGTGAAGAATTTCGCTTACTTTTTTTGCATGTTTAAGATACAATTGTTTTATAATATAAATAAGGTGATTTTATGAAAAAGAAAATAATAGGACTTATTGTGGGAATAACGATAGTATTAAGTTTTTTTTCAGTAAGTTTATCAATAAAAAGAATTTGTGTTAAAACGATTTCAGATTATAATATCAGTCCTAATATTTCAAATAGGATCGTTGATATTATTTTTGATGATTTTCAACATCTAAATAATCAACAATTATTAAATATGCAAAGTGATATTAAAAGAAGTGCATCACTCTACAAACTTAACAGTGATTATTTTGATAGTTCAATTGATTATATTTTAAATAATCAAAATATCACAATCAATCAAAATCATGTTGATGAATTTTATAATGATATCGTTGATATAGTCGAAAAACGTTTAAATAAGACATTAACATCTAAACAGGTGACATCATTAAAAAAACACTTAAAGAAAAATATTAATTTTGAGCAACTGTTTAAACAAAAAATAAAAGTATTAAAAAATAGAATTTCAAGTAAAGGTAAATTAATGATTAGGATTTATCGAGTCCTTCAGTCACTATTATTTAAAGTCATTTTAATTTCCGGTTATTTGATTTTAAGTTTTTTATTATTAGAAAATAGTTCATCTTCTTTCTTTATTTTTCTTCAAGGAATCAGTTATTTTATCAGTTTTATTTTAGATATCATTTTAATCAATATGATTCAAAACAATTCATATTACTTATCAACCCATTTACTAGGACAAAAAGTAACGATTGATACATCATTTCTACATGTATTATCTTTTATCTATTTAGCTATATCCTTGGTATTGATGATCATTGTTTATTTAAAAACATTTAAAGACAAATAATCATATAATTTGTTTTTTAGATTTAAAATGCTTATAATGATTAAAAATTAAAGGGGGAAAAAGAATGCTTATAGATGGACATATGCATTTAGAAAATGGACCACTTACTAAAGATTATGTAATGGAATTTGTAAATGCAGCATATAAACAGGGGTTTGATCGTATTCAAATATTAGATCATACTCATCGTTTTAAAGAATTCGAGGGGACATATCAAGGAGTGAAAGACGCTTGTGACAAGCAAGCACAGTGGTTAGCAAATAAAGAGATGAAGTTTAAAGATACTTTGGATGATTATGTTAAATTAATAAAAGAAGTTAAATCATGTGATTTACCACCAATAGAAGTCTTATTTGGCTTAGAAGTTTGCTATGTACCAGAATACAAAGAAGAAATAAAAAAGATATTAGAACCTTATCATTTTGATTTTTTAGTGGGGGCTATTCATTCAATTGATGGGTTATTATACGATATGTCATGGTCTAAAGAAATCTTGTGGGATAAATATGATACCAATAAGATTTATCAAAGATATTATGAACTGATTTTTGATTTAGTAGAAAGTGATTTGTTTACACAGTTAGCACATCCAGATACGATTAAGATGTTTGGTTATTATCCAACATATGATTTAACACCAACATATCAAAAACTAGCACAGTTATTAGTTGAACATCATGTAAAAGGGGAATGTAATACAGGATGTTATTATCGTTATCATCATCCAGATAAAGGTTTATCTAAAGAATTATTACAAATTTTTAGAGAGTATGGTGTTGATATCATTACAGCCAGTGATGCTCATAAGCCAAGTGACGTGGGAACTTGTATAAAAGATGTCTATGATGCTTGTTATCGCTAATTTTTTAGCGATTTTTTTTACGTCTAAATACAAATATGAGAGCATAAAATGTATAGTAGTAAATTTATCATGGTAATAGGAATTTATAATTGTATACAATTTTTATGATATTACTAGACAAAGAAGATTGTATACAATATAATGATGGAAATAAAATAGAAAGGAAGGTTCAATATATGACCGAAAAAAGAGTTTACAACTTTTCTGCTGGACCATCTATGTTACCAGTAGAAGTATTAGAAAAAGCTGCTAAGCAAATGTTAAACTACGAAGGCAGTGGTATGAGTGTAATGGAGATGAGTCATAGATCCTCTTCCTATTTAGATATTTTTAATAAGACTAAAGGATTATTAAAGAAAGTAATGAATATACCAGATGATTATCAAATTGTCTTTATTCAAGGGGGAGCAACACAACAGTTTTCAATGGTACCATTAAATTTATTAAAAAATGGGAAAGCTGATTACATTATTACTGGAGCGTTTTCTAAAAAAGCAGCTGCAGAAGCAAAAAAATACGGGGACATTCATATTGCATATGATGGAAGTAGCAATGATTTTAAACATATTCCTACACAAGATGAATTAGATTTATCAAAAGATGCATCTTATGTACATTTATGTGCAAACAATACAATTTATGGAACAGAATGGAAATATGTTCCTGAAACCAATGGAGTACCTATCGTAGCCGACATGTCATCAAACATCTTATCTAAACCAGTAGATGTATCAAAATTTGGCATGATTTATGCTGGAGCACAAAAAAATATGGGGATTGCTGGATTAGGTGTCGCTATTATCAAAGAAGAATTACTTCAAAAAGTATCTGATACAACACCAGTATTATTAGACTATCAATTAATGATTGATAAAGATTCTATGTATAATACACCACCAGCTTATGCGATTTATGTATTAGGATTAGTGCTTGAATGGATTGATAACCTAGGGGGATTAGAGGTTATGCAAAAACGTAATCAAGAAAAAGCACAATTATTATATGATTACTTAGATAGTAGTGATTTCTATATTACTCATAGTGATAAAGAAAACCGTTCTTTAATGAATGTCACATTTACTACACCTAATAAAGACTTAGACGCATTGTTTGTAAAAGAAAGTATTGAAGCAGGGATGACTAACTTAAAAGGTCATCGTTCTGTAGGGGGAATTCGTGCATCAATTTACAACGCTATGCCATTAGATGGTGTTAAAAAATTAATTGCTTTTATGAAAGATTTTGAAGCAAAAAATAAATAAGGGGAACAATATGTATAAAGTAAAATTAATGAATAAGATTGCTGATGTTGGTTTAAAGCAACTAGATGATCAATATCATTATGGGGAAGATGAAAATCAAGAAGATGCTATTTTACTTAGAAGTGCATCTTTGCATGAATATGATTTTCCGGCATCATTAAAAGCTATTGCTAGAGCAGGAGCAGGCGTTAATAATATTCCTGTAGAAAAATGTAGTGAAAAAGGGATCGTTGTTTTTAATACACCGGGAGCAAATGCGAATGCTGTAAAAGAATTAGTATTATGTGCATTGTTTTTATCATCAAGAAAAATTGTTGAAAGTATTCGTTGGGTTGATACTTTAAAAGATGATGAAAATGTTGCTAAAACAGCAGAAAAAGGAAAATCTCAATTTGTTGGTCCTGAAATTGAAGGAAAGAAATTAGGGGTTATTGGATTAGGGGCAATAGGTGTTAATGTTGCTAATGCTGCTGTTAAATTAGGAATGGATGTTTATGGTTATGATCCATTTATTGGAGTTAATGCAGCTTGGGCTTTATCAAAACATGTTCATCAAGCTAAAAATGTAGAAGATATTTACAAAGAATGTGACTATATTACAATTCATGTTCCAAGTAATAAAGATACTAAAGGTATGATTAATAAAGAGGCTTTTGCTTTAATGAAAGATGGTGTAAGACTATTAAACTTTGCTAGAGGGGATTTAGTTAATAGTGATGATTTACTTGCAGCCATTGATGAGGGAAAAGTAGAAAGATATATTACTGACTTTGCTCAAGTAGAATATATTGGTAAAGAACATATTGTTGTTTTACCACATCTAGGAGCATCAACACCTGAAAGTGAAGATAACTGTGCTAAAATGGCAGTTAAAGAATTAAAGGATTTCTTAGAAAATGGAAATATTACTAATTCAGTTAACTTCCCAGCAGTTAATCAACCTCGTGAATCAAAAGTAAGATTATGTATTACAAATCGTAATGTACCTAATATCTTAGCTTTAATTTCTAAGTTATTTGCTGATCATTCTTTAAATATTGAAAATATGGTTAATCGTTCTAAAGGTGATTATGCCTATACTTTAATTGATACGAATGATGATGTACGTCAAGATATTATTGAACGTATTGAAGCAGCTAAAGGAATTATTAATGTAAGAGTTATTAAATAATAAAAGGACCTATAAGTTTGCTAAAACAACTTATAGGTCTTTTTATTATGTTAATTGAAACTTGCCATTTATGTTGATAATTATGTATTTTATGATAAAAGGACGAATAAATAGTGAAAAGATAATATACTTTTTTATAGAGAAGACGTTTTCTACACAGAACCGTATGAGTTACTAAAAAGTTATAATGGGGGAGTTAAAAATGAAACGAGTAAAGAGGCTTTATTGTTCCTTATTTTTGATTATTGAATTGCGTGGCAAAATATAATGGTTATCGATTCACACATTTTTATTCATCTGAAATAGCAAGTAAGTGTGCTCATTTTGAGCATGTCTTTAATATAGTATATCCCATTACTTATGGAATAATGACATTGGTATTTGTGGCTATTTATTTCTTTTATGACAAGCAACTGACAAAAAATGACGATGTATATTTTCTTATCTTTTTTATAGTCATGCATGTATTACAATACATATTAATGCTAAATTGTAGCTATCATTTAGTAAGACCAGTAGCGATTGCCTCATTATATAATATATTTGTTATTTTGATCGTTTTGTTTATTAAGAAAAGGGAATTGAGATAATAAGAAAAAGGTATCATTTTTATTTGATACCTTTATTTAGTTTTATTCAATTATCCATTTGTAATAGAAAAAAGGCATTTTATCAAACATCAAATAACGAGGCAATAAGTACTGTTGATCGGCTCTAGTCATATTTCTATTTTGATTATAGCTAAAGGCAAGATGGGTAGAGCTGTTCTTTAAATAGCTTTGTACATTTTGGCTACTTACTCCATAGGGAAAAGCAAAATACTGATTACTAACTATATTAGTATCAAAGTCTTTTTTTATCTCTTCTGTAGATAGAGTTTCTATTTTTTTTAAGTGATGAATTCTAGCGAAATGATGAAGATTATATGAATGTGAATAGTAGGAAACATATTGATCATTCTTTATATCAGCTTGTTGTAGATAACCAGCTTTATTATGTTTTACTTTATAGCCAATAACAAAACATGTGGCATGTAGATTATATTTTTTTATGATCGGTTTAACGACTGTATTAAAGTTAAGATAACCATCATCAAAGGTTAAACATACAGCCTTTTTAGCAATTTTTTTATTTCCTCGGTAATAATCTTCAACATCTTGCATCGTAAGACATTGATAGTTATTTTGTGCTAAATATTTCATTTGTTGGTCAAATTGACTTTGACTTAAAAAATAAGGATTATTTTGGTAGTGGTTTTGTTTCTCTTGATCACTGACTATACCATGATAACCTAAAACTGGTAAGCCATCTTTATTTATTTCATGAATAATGATATCTTTACTTATCCAACATAGACCAATAATAAGATAACTACATAATAAGGTCAGCAACATTTTTTTAAAATCTTTCATTTTATCACCGCAACCATTATAACAAAATTCACTATTCTAATAAAAGAAAAAAGTATATAATGCTTTTAGTGAGGTGTATTATGTCAGTTTATATTTATCCAATTAAAGCAGGATTGATGATTTTTCCTATCTTAGCGATTATTTTTACAATTCCTTATATTATCAGTCAATATCGTAAATATGGGGCTATGCTGCTTACAAGAATTGTGGTTGTCTATTCATTTATATTGTATTTATTATGTGCATATTTTATGGTTTTACTTCCTTTACCAAAAGAAGATATTCCTAGACTTGCAACGACAATGCAACTTGTTCCTTTTCATTTTGTAGATATGATTTTAGCTTGTCATTTTCATTCTATTGTTGATTTTGTTAAAAATCCTTATGTTTATCAAGCTTTTTTCAATATTCTCCTTACTTTACCTTTAGGGGTATATTTGAGATATTATTTTAAAAAAAGCTGGTTCAGTGTTTTTGTTTTAGGATTTTTGATGTCTTTATCATTTGAATTATTACAATTAACAGGGATATGTGGGGTTTATCAATATCCTTATCGTTTATTTGATGTAGATGATATCATTGTAAATACCTTTGGAGCAATGGTAGGGTATTGGATTACACCATTATTGACTTGTTTTTTACCGAGTAAAGATAAGCTTATTGAAAAATCATATATTAAAGGGACAAAAGTTTCATTTATTAGAAGATTAGTAGGTTTTGTGATTGATCTTTTTGTGATGTATTTATTTGATATGATCATAATATGCTTATTTAAGCAAATAGATAAAAATGTAAGATTGGTTATCTTTGTGTTCATTTATTTTTGTGTTATTCCATCGTTATGCAATGGTCAAACATTGGGAAAAAAGATAGTGAAAATTGCATTGAGAGATGAACAAAATGAAGTTCCTAGAATAACGAATCTAATAATTCGTTATGGCTCACTTTGGTTTGTGATTGCTGGTATTCCCCAAATTTTACAATATGAAATGAGTCAATTAAATCATAGTCATTTATTGATATGGATCATCATATTTGTTTGTATTTTTACGTTAGTTTATTTTGTTTATCAAGTATTTGTACATAGCATGATTACTCATGATGATTTATTTTATGAAAAGTGGAGTCATATTCATGAAATCAGTATAATAAAAGAACCTCAGTAAGGTTCTTTAAAAGGCAGATGTTAAAGATATTCTGTCTTTTATTTTATTGTAAATCATAACTGAAATAAGCATTTTAACAAAATCACCGGGAATGAATGGAATAACACACATCATTAAAGAGGGTCCTAATGCCATTTTTGTAAGCAACATAAACCATGCGGTTCCGATTATATAACAAACTAAAGATCCAATAAAACAGGCTATATAGGATGAATATTTTCTTGATAAATAACTTATAAGCATAGCCATGATTGGAAAGGCAAATAAATAACCACCAGTATAACCTACTAAAGAAGCGATACCGCCATGAAATCCAGCAAATACAGGTAATCCAATGGAACCCATTAAAAGATAAACAAAACAAGTAAAAAATGCTTCTTGAGGAGTCAATACTAATGAAAGTAGATAGACAGCTAAAGTTTGTAAGGTAATAGGGACATAACCCGGTAAATCAATTTTAATTTGTGATAAAAGTGCTAATAAACAAACCATTAAAGCACAATAGCATATTTCTTTTACTTTGAAGTTCAAACTAAACACCTCCTGGAGTTATCCTAACAAACTCCAAGGTTTTTGTCAATAAAGACTTTGAACGAATAAAGCGATGAGAAATTCTTTAGTAAATAAACTAGGAATGATATTAGGTAAATTATCAGGATTAGATAAAAAATAACTTAGACTTTGTTTGCTGGTAAGATCTTTTAAATTTTGTCCTAATTGTTTAAATAAAAGACGATCATCTTCATTAATTTTAAAATGTTTTTTGACTTCTTGAATAACATTATCAAATTCATAAATCGTATCATGCTGGTAAGATAAGTAATCCATAGTAATCTCTAATCCTAAAATAAAATAATCATCCAACTGAATTTGATCAAGATAAGTATCTGCTTTGAGTAGTTGAGTAAGGGGAATACTGTCATTACCAATAGCACGGTTTAAAATAGTATGATTCAGTTGATTTTCGTAATTTAAAACTTTGTGATAAAAGGTTTGACATATATCCTGAGGTACTTTTTCATTTTTAAATGTATAGCGATATCCCTTTAGTTTGTTAAATGCTTTAAGGGTATCATAATAACCGAGACAGATTCTAAAATCCAATAAAGTACGATCAAAATCTAAGAAACCACCTAGCGGTAAACTTGGTCTGATGACTTTAATACCAGGACGATGAAGTAAATACTCATGAGTAGCTTCTTGATTAAGTTCAATAGCGATAATTGATTTAGCTTCCATATCTAAGGCTAGAGAGATTGGAAGATTGTCAAAGTAACCACCATCAATGTATCCTTGTTGATCAATTTCATGAATAGGAAAAGCAGGGAAACACGATGCAGAAGCAATAGCATACTCAACGATATTTGTATCATTCATTTGATCTACTGTTATTTCAATAGGTTTTAATTGAGGAAACGTAACAGTAACCAAACCATATTTTGTAGATGAGTTTTTTGCCTTTTTACCATCATAAAGTGAATGAATTAAATTCTTTAAAGGAGTAATATCAGCTCCTTTTTTATTAATATAAGATTTAAAAAAGGACATCATTAAGTTTGATTGTTGTAACATAGATTCAATCGAAAAATCAAATTGAATAGGATCAGTTAATACTTGATCTAAAGATAATGTATCCCATAAATGATAGAGTTTATCATAGTCATGTTGTGCCATTAATAGACCATTTAAAGCACCAATAGAAGTCCCTGTGACAATATCAAACTCATATCCTAATTCTTTTAAAGCTTTTATACATCCAGCTTCGTAAGCACCTTTAGCGCCACCGCCAGATAAAACTAAACCACATTTCATAACATCACATCCTTATAAATAAATTATACAAAAAAAGACTTAAAAATACCAAGAAAGATATTTTTAAGTCCTCAATTCTATTGGTTCATCAGTTCATAAGTTAATTCACCAAGCATTGTAATTCCTTTTACAATTTGTTCAGGAGATTCACTCGTGAAGGATAATCTAAATCCTTGACTAGGGTAGTCAGTAGCAAAACAATATCCTGGAACAATCGCAATATGCTTAGCAACAGCCGCTTGTAAGAACGATTCAGGTTTGATTTTGTCTGGTAAAGTAAACCATACAAACATCCCCCCATCAGGTGCTTTAAATTGAACATCAGGATGAAAGGTCTTTTTCATTGTTTCTACCATAAGTGTACTTTTTCTTTGATAAATTTCACTCACTTTTTTAATATGTTGTTTCATATCAACGGTATTTAAAAAACGTGTAATGACATATTGTGACCAGTTTGTAGCAGCACCACCACTCGCACCTTTCATAATAGCAAAGTGATCAGTAATATCTTTATCAGCCACTATAGCACCTAAGCGAATACCTGGAGAGATGATTTTTGATAAACTAGCAAGATAAATTACAATTCCTGCATCATCAAATGATTTATAACTTGGAACAGATGTTCCTTTAAAACGTAAAGTTCCATAAGGATTATCTTCAAGAATTAAAACATGATATTTTTTACATAATTCATAAATTGCTTTTCTTCTTTCTAGTGTTGTCGTAAGACAAGTAGGATTTTGAAATGTTGGAATAGTATAAAGAAGTTTAGGGTGTGGCTTTCTTTGAAAAGCTTGTTCTAATAATTCTAAATCTAATCCTTCATCATCCATTGGTACACCAATTAATTTTGCATTATTACTTTTAAAACCATTTAATGCACCAATAAAACTAGGATCTTCAACAACCATGTAATCACCTTCATCTAAGAAGACTTTAGCAGCCATTTCTAGTCCTTCCCCGGAACCAGAAGTAATCATAATATCATCACTTTCCTTAACGACAGGTTCTAAAGAATTAAAGAAAGTTTTAATAGCTTTTTGTAAACCAGTATAGGCTGGTTTAGGTGCATATTGTAAGATTTCATAAATAGAATCATTTAAGACCTCTTGTGATAATTTTTGGATTTCTTCAACCGCAAATGATTCACGATCAGGAAATCCTGGCGAAAAGTTAATCATATCAGGTCCTGCAGCATCAACAAGAACTTGACGAATCATGCTAGGTGTGAATTGATTAAATCTTTTTGAGTATTGATAATTCATTGTTGTTCCCCTTTTTATGTATAGATTATTCCTTAACATTATAGGCGTTGTTTGTTATAATAACAAGCATAAGGAGGAAGAACATGAAAGAAGTTGTTAAAACAAATCAAGCTCCTGGTGCTATTGGACCATATAGTCAAGGAATTCATGTAGGTAATACTTACTATTTTTCAGGACAAATTCCATTAGTTCCAGAAACAGGGGAAATGCCAGAAGGTATTGAAGCACAAGCACATCAAGCATTAAAAAATGTTAAAGGATTATTAGAAAGCCAAGGATTATCTTTTAAAGATGTTGTTAAAACAACAGTATTTTTAGATAATATGGATGACTTTGTTACTGTAAATGGAATTTATGCAGAGTATTTTGAAGAACCTTATCCTGCAAGATCTGCAGTAGAAGTAGCAAAACTTCCTAAAGGAGCTTTATTAGAAGTAGAAGTTATCGCAGTAAAATAAAAAAGAGCATGATGCTCTTTTTATTTTACAAAAATAGAATGGCAATAATACCAACAACTAAACAATAATATGAAAAATAATTCAGTTTCTTTTTATTTAAGATGCTAAATAATAAATGTAATGCCAAGTAAGTTACAACTCCACTGACAATAAAACTAATTAAATAAGGAAGCCATAAAGCAGCAACAGTTGAGCTTGTTAAAAAGTGTTTTAATTTTAAAATAATAGCCCCAAAACTCACAGGCATAAACATAAAGAATGAAAAATCTCTAGCTGCTTTTTGATCTAAACCACCAAGCATTCCTCCAGTTAAAGTAGAACCACTACGAGAGATACCAGGAAGTAAAGCAAATAATTGGAAAATTCCCATTCTAAGGGCATCCCATAAATTTAAATTCTTTGTTGTTCTTCTTCCTTTATAACCAAATTTATGAATAAGCATTAAGAAGATAGCAGTAATTAAAAGCATACAACCTACGAATTTAGCGTTAGAAAAGGCACTTTCAATTTTATCATTAAACAATGCTCCACCAATAGCAGCTGGAATGGTAGCTACAATAAGTAACATACAAAAACGAAAATCAGGTAATAAAGTTTGTCTTTCTTCAGGTTTAGCAATATAACTAAAGAATGATTTGATTAAACGAATGATATCTTGACGATAATAATACATAATCGCAATGAGTGATCCGGTATTAACAATAACTTCAAAAGTCACATCATTCATTTGGGGAACCATTAACCCCATTTTAGAAAAAAGACTTTGGAATAAAACTAAATGTCCGCTACTAGAAATAGGAATAGGTTCAGAAAAACCTTGAATGGCACCTAAAATAGCGTACACAATAATATCTTTTAATAGTTTCATGATTTCACCTCGACACTCATTATAAAATAAATATAAAAATATACTAAAACATTTTTAATGGTTAAAAACATATATATATGTTAGGAGGAGATTATGGAGAGGATTATCGTAAATTGGGTTAAAGAAGATGAAGAATTACTAGAACCATATGAGTGGTATCCGGGTGACGATATAGAATTTATTACTTCTTTAACAATGTATCATGTTGATGATGAAACTTTACATGATTTTATATATGGTTGTCTGCAAGTATTAGATCATCATTTATATAATAAAGTATTTGCTTTAGGTAATGGTTTTTATACGATTGTAGTAGAAACGGATGAAAAAGGAAAATTATGTTATCGCAGTGTTTTAAATATTGAAGATCGAAAACGCATCAATGAAGAGATTGCAAGTTTACCACATACAGTCATCACCTATTTTATGTATGATGAAGGGGAAATGAAGGAATATGGTTTAACTCGTGATGAAAGAATAAAAAAGCAATTTATTGATCAAAGATTAGATGAACTTTATATTCATCAGTTGAGTGACTTTATTCATCTTGTTCGTTCACTATATATTAAAGAAAAAGAGAATATGAAGATGTATTTTATTTTAAAAAAGAAAATAGAACACGGTTATTCATTTATTCATGAATATCTTTATCATGAATTACTTAAACCACAATATAAAAAGAAATAAGCGTTGCTTATTTCTTTATTGTAATTCCCATTTTTCTTTCTACTTTAGCTAATTTCTTACGAGCAATTCTACGAGCTGTTTGGGCTCCTTCGTTTAATACAGTATCAATATAATCACCTTGAATAATTTCTTGATAGCGATCATGTATTTTTTGTAACTCTTGACCAACGACTTCAGCTAAATCTTTTTTGAATGTTCCATAACCACTATTTTCATATTGTTTTTCTAATTTAGGAATTGATTTTCCACTTAAAATAGAATAAATAGTAAGTAAATTAGAAATACCTGGTTTATTTTTAACGTCATAAATAATCTTATTATCACTATCAGTTACCGCAGACATGATTTTCTTTTTAGATACATTAATATCATCTAAAATATAAATACATCCTTTACCTGTTTCATCAGATTTAGACATCTTTTTAGTAGGGTCTTGTAAATCCATAATACGACCACCAACTTTAGGAACAATAGGTTCAGGTAATTTGAATGTTTCACTATAACGATTATTAAATCTTTCAGCAATATCACGTGCAAGTTCACAATGTTGCTTTTGGTCTTCACCAACAGGTACATAATCAGGATCATACATTAAAATATCAGCATTCATTAATGAAGGATAATTAAATATTCCTGCACCAATTGATTCATTTTTACCTATTTTACTTGCTTTATCTTTATATTGAGTCATTCTTGATAATTCACCCATAGAAACCATACATCCTAAATACCAACCTAGTTGGGCGTGTTCTAACACATCAGATTGTAAAAATAAAGTCACTTTTTGAGGATCAAGACCTGCTGCTAAATAGAGCGCAATTAAATCTTTTGTGTTTTTTCTTAAATCTTTAGGTTCTTGATAAACTGTCATACTATGTAAGTTAGCGACAAATACAATCATTTCATATTCATCTTGATAACTTACAAATGGTTTAATGGCTCCAATATAATTTCCTAGAGTCACTCTTCCGGTTGGCTTAATACCACTTAACATTCTTTTCATATTATTTCCTCCTTTAATAAAAAAACATCTATCCTAAAAAGGACAGATGTTGTCTGTTATACCACCTTTTGAATGCTATCACATTTTTGCCCTGTAACGTAGGCTTACGTCAAAAGATACTCGTTTCCTTTCCCCTTTGCCTTCATGGGTCCATTTGCCAAGTTGCTTACTATCTAGATTTCACCATCCTAGACTCTCTTTGAGGGCTTTCCTTGTTTTATCTCCCAATCACAAGTTTGTTTACTCATTAAAAGTATCATAGAGAAATTCTTTTGTCAATATGAGCTATTATATATAATAATAAAAATAAAGATAGAAAATAAGTAAAAATCATGTATAATTGTCATAAAGGAGATGATAGGATGATTCGCATATATACAGCACCAAGTTGTGCATCATGTCGAAAGGTAAAAGCGTGGTTAAAAGATCATCAGATTCCTTATGTTGAAAAAAACATTTTTTCAACTTTACTTCGTAAAGAAGAATTAAAAGAACTGTTAGAACGTAGTGAAAATGGAACCGATGATATTATCTCTAAACGTAGTAAAATTATTAAAGAAAACAAAGTAGACATTGAATCAATGTCAGTTAATGATTTAATTGAATTTATTCAAGAGAATCCTTCAATTTTAAAAAGACCTATTATGATTGATGAAAAGAGATTTCAGGTTGGATATAATGCAGAAGAAATTCGTGTATTTATTCCTCGTGAATTAAGACAATTAGCAGAATGTGATCATGTTGAAAATTGTCCACAATTTAAAAAAGAAAAAGGTTTTGTAAGTTTTAAAGAAGCATATTTAAAAGATAAAATGAAGTCAAACAATTAGTTTGACTTTTTATATTTTGTTTAATATTTTAACAAAATATGTCATTTATATGCTATACTGAATATAGTATTTGGATTTACTTTATTTAAAACAAATCCAAAATAGTAGGGGCTTTACTTTAAAAAAGTCGAAATATATTTGGAGGGAAAAAAGATGAAAAAATTATGGAAGTTCATGTTGGTGCTGGTACTTTCAGTAGCCATGATTGGATGTTCATCAAAGGATGATGAATCAGCAGCGGTAAAAAAACAAGTCAATAGTTTCTTTACTGCATTACAAAAAGGAGATACTGATAAAGTACAAAAGCTATGTTCTGCATCTGTTAGTAAACAGTTAGGATTAACTGCGCTAGATCAACAATTTGAACAATTTACTGACACTGAAACTTATGGGGAAACATTTATTAAAGAAGCAAATAAATTCAAAGAAGACGTTTTTAGTTCATTATTTGAAAATATAAAAATTGGGAAAATCACTGTTAAAGATGATAAAGCTACAGTAGTTGTATCAGGGAAAGCAAAAGATTATAATGGAATAAACTTTGACTCAAGTGAAGTGGAAACTTTAGTTCAAAATTATATCAATGAACATATGAGTGAATTTGCTGGAATGACAAGTCAAAAAGAAATGACTGTTAAATTGTTTGATGATATTTCTAAAGATATGTTTGATGTTTTGAAAAATCAATTAAAAGATGTTAAATCAACTTCATTTAAATCAAAATTAACTTTATCAAAGATTGATGATAAATGGAAAATTACAGAAATGGATAATTAAAAAAATGGCGCTTATTTAAGCGTCATTTTCATTCTTTTAATTTTACTATCACAATTCTTTTTATATGATAAGTGATAATGTTTTAAAATAGACAACCATTTTTGGCATCCTTCTTCTTTATTTAATACCTCTAATTCCATTTCATAATCTTTGACACCATTATATTCATTGTCATCTAGAGAAAGGATACCTTCTTTTAATTCAATATCACTGCGTATTGTTTTTAAATAATGTTGACAGTTCAAATCTTGATAGGCAATATTTAAATCCTTTAGAATAGTAAATATTTCATTATCTACAGGTTGATGATGAAATATTTTATTTTTTATTGTTTCATCAATTTGAATGTTCATTTCTTTAAGACCGGATGAGGATGGTCTTTTTAATGTTAGTTCATAACTATTCTTTTTTTCTCTAATACGTAAAGAATATTGCAGTTGGTCTAATATAGGATGCATTAAATAATAATTTGTTTGACTGTAAGTTTCTTTTATTTGATTTTTAAAATCATTTTTTATTTTTTGATACATTTCTTTAGTGAGTAAGATTTTAAATTCAATTTCTAGTTGTTCCATATTTCCCTCTTTTATAAATATTTTTCGTGATATATAATGATATTATAATATAAGATAGGCAGGAAGCGAAGATGAAATACACATTAGTGGTAAGAAATGATGATCTTTCTAAGAAATTGGCAGAAGATATTCATCATGGATTAAAAGATGAACTTACATATGATAATCAAAAACCAGATTTAGTGATTTCTGTTGGTGGGGATGGAACAATATTAGAGGCTGTTCATCAATATATGGATGTTGATTGTTATTATGTTGGCATACATACGGGAACGCTAGGCTTTTTTACAGATTATCAAAGAGATGAAGTTGACGAGTTAATTCATGATATTAAAAAGAATGAATATCATTGTATGCCAAGACATCTATTAGAAGTGAAGGTGCACTTAAAGGATGAAACCAAAACACTTTATGCATTAAATGAAATGCGTTTGGATCATGGTTTTTCAACTCAAGTGATTTCAGTTTATATTAATGATGTTTTATTAGAGGTATTTAGAGGAAATGGTTTATGCGTTTCTACTCCTTCAGGATCAACAGCTTATAATAAGTCTTTAGGTGGTGCTTTGATTTATCCAGGTATTCCTTTAATGCAGTTAACAGAAGTAGCAGGAATTCATCATAATGCTTATCGTAGTTTAGGATCGAGTTTGATTTTAGATGATCGACAAACTATTAAATTAAAAGGTGATTTTAAAGATTTATGGTTAGGAATTGATCATTTGCAGTATTCATTTCAAGATGTGGAAAGTATAGAAGTTCATTTATCAAAGAGAGCTATGAAATTCATTGAGTATAAAGAAATGTCATTTATTAAAAGAGTAAGAAGGGCTTATATTCATTCATGAGAAGAATTATTCAAGAAAAAATAATATTAAAAGATTATTTAAAGACGCTTGATATTTCTAAAGCAATGATTAAAAGAATTAAAAATCATGGTGATTTTCTAGTTAATGGTCAACATGTGACAGTACGTTATTTATTACAAAAAGATGATGTCTTAGACATCATCTTTCCTTTAGAACTATCTTGTATTGAACCGGATGATATTCCTTTAAAGATTGTTTATGAAGATGAATACTATTTAGTCATTGATAAACAAGCAAACATTCCTTGTATTCCTACAAAAAGATATCCTCATCACACGTTAGCCAACGGCTTAATTAAATATTTCAATGATCATCATATTTTAGCTACGGTACATCTTGTTAATAGATTAGATAAAGAAACGCAAGGTTTAATGTTGATTGCTAAAGATAGTCGATCACATTATTTATTAAGTCAAGATATTAAACAGGTAAAAAGAGTTTATCACTGTTTAGTAGAAGGTACATTCAAAGGTGAAGGTATCATTGATAGTCCTATCGCTAAAGCTCATGATTCGATTAAAAGAATTATTTCTAAAAATGGCAAAGAAGCAAGAACATATTATCGTGTATTAAAAAATATTGAGGATAAAACACTTGTTGAATGTATCTTAGATACAGGAAGAACTCATCAAATTAGGGTTCATTTAAGTAGTATTGGTTATCCTTTAGCAGGAGATCAGCTTTATGGTGCTAAAGAAAACACATTGTTTTATTTAGATAGTGTCGAACTCTCTTTTGTTCATCCCTATACGAAAGAATTTTTAGAATTTAAAAAAGAGGATAAATATGATTGTAAAGATTAAGTAAGGAATAGATATGCTTTAAAAACAAACAAAAAGACGACTAATCGTCTTTTTTAATAAAAAAAGGAATTCATTTTATTGAATTCCTAGTAATATCTATTTTTTCTATTTTCAATTCTTGATTGACGGTAAATATCAAAACAAATTCCCATAGCAATCATATAAGAAAGTAGTGATGATCCTCCATAAGAAATAAATGGAAGAGTAATACCGGTAATCGGTAATAATCCTAGAAGCATACCAATATTCCAAAATTGTTGAAATATTAAGCAACCAAATACACCGGCAATGAAGTAACGATCCTTATTATTTTTAGTCTGTAAACCAATTCTTAAAATAATGACATCAAGTGCTAAGATAGCAACTAAAGTAACAATGCCGCCAACAAATCCAAAACCTAAGGTAATGATTGCAAAAATAAAGTCAGTTTGAGGTTCTTGTAAAGAAATAATAATTGATTTAAAACCATGACCAAACCAACCAGCCGTACCATAAGCCATCATAGCATTATATAACTGGTAGCCTTGATCTTGATATGTTCCTTCAGGATCTAGCCAACCATAAATACGATCTAATTTATGCCCGGTAAAGATATGAGTAAAAATATCATGTTGATAAATAAATAAGTAAACTAAAATAGTAATACCTATAATTAAAGCCCCTGCACCTATGGCATACCATTTATGATTAATACCTGCGACAAAGAGAATAAAAATGATAGAAGCAAGCATAATTAATGTAACACCAGCATCATTTTGGAGATAAACTAAGATCATTGGTGGTAATGCAACAGCTAAAACTTTACCAATAAGGCGCATATCACTTTCAAAGTCATGAACTGTATAAGTGCTGTTATGATCGGATATAATTTGTGACATACAAATAATTAAGGCAATTTTCATGAATTCTGATGGTTGGAATGAAAAACCTGGAAAATTATACCAAGATGTTGCACCATTGGTTTCATGTGCAAAAGGAACAATGGAAGCACCAAAGTGGTAAACAGAAAATCTTTCAATAACCAATCCTACTAAAAATACCATCAAAATACCATAAATAATCCACATTGATGAATATAAACGATCATTTTTAAATTTTAATATACAAAAAATAATGATAGCTCCTAAACCATAATAAAGAACTTGTTTTAACCATAAACTGCCGGGATTAGGTATCGTTGTAACATAAGGAGCGGCACATTTTACAGCAATACAACTAATAGTTGATAAGATTGCTATAATGATAATGAGGGGCCAGCATATCAGTGACTCGTTGTTATTTTTCATGTTGTTCCTCCTTATTTTCTAGTTTTTAAATTCAAGATATAGTATACTATAAATATATGATAAATAAAGATTTTTTTATGGAGGATTGTATATGCAAGCGTATTTTATTTATATAGCTATTGTTATTGCCATTTTACTTATTGGCTGGTTTATTTTTTCAAAGGTGTTAAAAAATAAAACACCTAAAGGAATTGAAAATAGAGAATTACCTATTTCTATTGATGATTTAATTGCTTCATTAGGGGGAATAGATAATATTAAAGAAAGTGTGGCCAATGGAAGTAAGATGACATTTTTCTTAAATGATGATGATATTGTAAAGATAGATGAATTAAAAGCTTTAGGAGCAAGTGGTATTATTCAATCTACGGGAAAAATTACAGTGATTATGGGTAAATTTTCTACTGAAATTAGTGAATTAGTGAATAGTCGTAAATAAGCAGAGTGGTCTGCTTATTTTAGTTAAGGAGGTGCTTTGATGAATATTAAAGATCGATTAACAAGTTATGAGCCACTATTTCAACATTACTATGTTGAAGAAGTGATTGATAGTCATGATAATGAAACAATTATCAGAGTTAAAAAAGATGATTATTTACAAAGTATTGCATATGTAAAAATTATTTCGATATATGGTCATGATTTACCTGTTGAGGAATTAGAAAGCCAAGCTAAAGAAATGAAAGAATTTATGCTAAATAGTGATCACTATGAAGATGATGAACAATATTTAATTGAAGATAATCAAGCAAACATTATAGGTATTGATTTATGTATTTTACTTGATCAAGAAAAATATGATGAAGAGATGTTTGAATCTCAAGATTTTTCACGATTATATGATATCGGATTATATTATTATGATAATCATGATTATATTAAAGCTTTAGAATATTTTAAGCAGGGTGAACTGGTTGATGATCCTGATTGTTTATGTATTATTGGCTATATGTATGAACGTGGTTTTGGATTGCCTCAAGATTTTCAATTAGCTGCTAAATATTATCGTAAGGCAACGGATTTAGGAAGTGCCGTAGCGAGTTGTAATTTAGCGTATTTTTATGAAACCGGTAGAGGTGTTGAACAAGATTATAATGAAGCCTATCATTTCTATAGTTTAGGTTTACCGGTAAAGTTCCCTCGTTCCATTTACAATGTAGGTTATTGTTTAAAAAATGGTTATGGGGTAAAAAAAGACGAAAAAAAAGCCATTGAATATTTTGTGGAAGCAGCCAAAGTGGGGTATTTAGAAGCCATTTGTGCTTTAGGTGAGTGTTATGAATTTGGCGATGGTGTCAATCAAGATGATCATCAAGCTTTTATTTATTATGAACAAGCGAGTAATCAAGGACATATTGGTTGTCAATACCGCTTAGGAAGGTTTTATGAATTAGGACGAGGATGCAGACAAGACTTAAAAAAGGCTGTTTATTGGTATCAAGAAGCCAGCCTTGAAAATTATCCTCCAGCACTTACATCATTAGCGTTATGTTATGACTATGGTCAAGGAGTAGACCAAGATAGTGAAAAGGCAAGACACTTATATCAAGTTGCTGCTAGACAAGGATATCGTCATGGACAGTTTTGTTTAGGATATTTTTATGAAAGACATGAAGAAATAAAATATTATGCATACCGCAGTAGTTATTGGTATAAACAAGCTTCAAAACAAAATGAAGTTCAAGCTATGATAGCTCTAGGTTATTTTTATGAGACTGGATTTGGTGTGAAGAAAAACCAAAATAAAGCCTTTCAGCTTTATCAAAAAGCCGCAACTTTAAATTATGTCCCTGCGATGTGTAATTTAGCTTATTGTTATGAAACAGGAATTGGAACAGAAGTTGATTTAAAACAAGCTATTCATTATTACCAACAAGCGGCGATTGAGGGATATCCTCGGGCTATGTGTAATTTAGCTTATCTATATGAATTTGGTATTGGGACAACCCAAGATAAAGAAACAGCATTAGCACTTTATCAAAAAGCTGCTACGCTACAATATCCTATAGGTCAATACCAATTGGCGCTTGCTTATGAAGAAGGGGATCTGATTGAACAAGATTACCAACAGGCCTTGCATTATTATCAATTAGCTGGTAAAACTTATGCTCCAGCACTTTATCGTATGGGGATGATGCATAAAGAAGGTAAAGGGGTAAGTCAAGATGATACAAAGGCTATGGATTATTTCTATCAAGCGATTAAAATGGATCGTGAACCACGAGCTATGTATCAAATGGCATTATATATTGAAAAAGGAATGACGTCTTTAAAGTCTCAAGAGATGATTTCTTACTTACAAGAATCAGCTAATAAAGAATATGCACCTGCTATGGTTTTATATGGAAATTATTTAGAACAAGGTAAATACTGTGATCCACAACCTGAAAAAGCATTTCCTTATTATCAAAAAGCAGCCAGTCAGGGCTACCCAGAAGGTGAATACTTTTTAGGTTTAGCATACGAACAGGGTCAAGTGATAAAACAAGATTATAGTCAAGCTATGCAGTATTATAAATTAGCATCTAAAGATTATGCTCCGGCTTTAACACGTATTGGTATCATGTATAAAGAAGGGAAAGGCGAAGCAATAGATCATATAAAAGCCATGCATTATTTTCATGAAGCAATTGAAATGGATCATGAACCGGGTGCTTTATATCAATATGCTTTATGTATTGAAGAAGGATATAGTTATTTAGAAAAGAAAGAAATGATTCATTATTTACAACAAGCAGTTGAACAAAATTATATACCAGCCCATATTTTATATGGTCAGTGTTTGGAATATGGAAAATATGTAGAAAAAGATGTTCATGAAGCTTATTTTCATTATCTTACAGCATTACAAGCAGGTAGCCCAGATGGTTATTACCATGTAGGGAAAATGTTGTTTTATGGTATTTATCCTAGTTTAGATAAAAAACAAGCATTTGATCTTTTTAAAACAGCAAGTTGTGGTGGACAGATTGAGGCATGTTTTATGCTTGGATATATGTATCATTATAGTGATGGTATTGAAAAAGATCTTGAACAAGCAAAATATTATTATACCCTTGCTATGCAAGGTGGAATTCAAGAAGCTAAAGAAGAATTAGATAAAATTGAGGTGGAAAAATGAGTTTTGAAACAAAATTAAAACAATATGCAAAATTAATAGTAGAATCAGGATTAAATGTGCAAAAACAGCAAACTGTTGTCATTCAAGGATCTATTGAAAGTGCACCTTTAATCAAAGAAGTAACAAGACAAGCTTATCAAATAGGAGCTAAGGAAGTCGTTGTACACTTCCATGATGATGAAATATCAAGAATGAAATATGATTATAATGATGTCTCATTTTTTGAAGATGTTCCACAATGGTTATCATCTTTTAAAAATGATTATGCTAAACAAAATGCATGTTTCTTATATATTGAAGATAGTGATCCTGAAGTAATGAAAGGCATTGATCCTTTAAAGATTTCAACTTGGCAAAAAGCATGTCATCAGGCATTTAAACCTTATTATGAATTATCAGATAATATGACTAATGCTTGGTGTATTGTAGCGAGCAGTTCATTACGATGGGCAAATATTGTTTTTCCGGATATGTCTGATCAAGAGGCTAAGGATGCTTTATGGAATGCTATTTTTAAGGCAGCTAAAATTGATGGGGTACATGATCCGGTTGAAATCTGGCAAGCACATCGTCAAAGTTTTGAAAAACGAGTTAATTATTTAAATAATTTAAATTTAACTTCTTTACATTATAAAAATAGTTTAGGTACTGATATTACAATAGGATTAAATCCGAATTATTTATTTGCTGGAGGGGGAAGTTATTTAAAAAATGGTGTTTATAATTTTCCTAATATTCCTACTGAAGAAATATTTACTTCACCCAATTATCAAGAAGCAGAAGGGATTGTTTATAGTTCAATGCCTTTAAATTATGGTGGAAACCTTATTGATGAATTCTATCTAAGATTTAAAGAAGGGCGTGTTATTGATTTTGGAGCAAAAACGGGCTATGAATTATTAAGAAGTATTATTGAAACTGATGAAGGAAGTCATCATTTAGGAGAAATAGCTTTAATTCCTTATGATTCACCTATCCATAATTTAGGAATTTTATTTTATAATACTTTATTTGATGAAAATGCTTCTTGTCACTTTGCTTTAGGAAAAGGATTTAGTGAATGTATTCAAGGTGGTATGGATAAAGATAAAGATGAACTTAAACAAATGGGGGTTAATGATTCTTTAACTCATGTTGATTTTATGTTAGGTACAAGTGATTTATCTATTGAAGGTACATGTCAAGATGGCTCTGTTGTAACAATCTTCAAAGATGGTCAATTTGTATTTTAGTAAAAACACTCAGTGATATGATATTGACTTCATTAAGACAAATGTATAATATAAATGCCGAGGAGAATACACATGAGTGAGTTAAAACAACAAGTAGAAAAAAGAAGAACATTTGCAATTATTTCCCATCCGGATGCTGGGAAGACAACATTAACTGAAAAGTTTTTATTATATGGAGGAGCCATCCAACAAGCTGGTACTGTTAAAGGTAAAAAAAATAGTAAACACGCTACAAGTGACTGGATGGAAATTGAAAAACAAAGAGGAATTTCTGTTACTTCATCAGTATTACAATTTAATTATCAAGGTTTCTGTATTAATATCTTAGATACCCCAGGACATCAAGATTTCTCAGAAGATACTTATCGTACTTTAATGGCTGCTGATTGTGCAGTGATGGTTATAGATGCTAGTAAAGGGGTCGAAGAACAAACACGAAAATTATTTAAAGTATGTACGATGAGACATATTCCTATTTTTACTTTTATTAATAAGATGGATCGTGAAGCAAGAGATCCTTATCAACTAATGGAGGATATTGAACAAGAATTAGGAATTGAGACTTGTCCGGTAAACTGGCCAATTGGTTCAGGAAAACGTTTTGCTGGGGTTTATGAAAGAAATGATAAACAAGTGATTCGTTTTATTCCTGTTGATGGTGGAAAAAAAGAAGTAGATACAGAAGTTTTAGATTATCATGATGAAAAGTTAAAAGAAATTCTTGAAGATGAATTATATGATAAACTACAAGAAGATATCGAATTATTAGATATGGCAGGAAATGCTTTTGATTTAGATAAAGTCAGAGCCGGTCAATTATCACCTGTATGCTTTGGTTCAGCATTAACGAACTTTGGAATTGAACCATTCTTAAAACATTTCTTAGCGATGACTTTACCACCACAACCAAGAAAAGCACAAGATTTAGTCATTGATCCATGTGATGAAAATTTCAGTGCTTTCGTATTTAAAATTCAAGCTAATATGAATTCTAGACATCGTGACCGTATGGCATTCTTTAGAATTTGTTCAGGTAAATTTGAAAAAGGAATGGAAGTCTATCATTATCAAGGAAAACGAAAGATTAAATTAAATCAATCTAAACAATTGATGGCAGATGAACGTAGTGAAGTCACAGAAGCTTATGCAGGAGATGTTATCGGGGTCTTTGATCCAGGTATTTTCTCTATTGGTGATACAATTACTACAGGTAAAAAACATTTTGCTTTTGAAGGTATTCCTACCTTTGCTCCTGAACATTTCTCATTAATTAGAAATAAAGATACAATGAAAAGAAAACAATTTGTTAAAGGAGTTGAACAAATTGCTAAAGAAGGAGCTATTCAAATTTTTACTGAATTGGGTGGCGGAATGGAAGAAATCATTGTAGGTGTTGTTGGTGTTTTACAATTTGAAGTATTAGAACATCGTTTAAACACTGAATATAATGTAGAAATCATTAAATCACCATTACCATATCGTTATGTACGTTGGGTTAATCAAGGTGTTGATTTAAAATCATTAAACTTATCATCAGATACACGTATTGTTCAAGATTTAAAAGGGCAACCATTATTGTTATTTACTAATGATTGGGGTGTTCGTTGGGCAAGTGATAAAAATAAAGATATTGAGTTATTAGAGTTCTCTAAAAATTAGTCAAGGTTTAACCTTGACTTTTTTTGTTTTAGAAAAAATGAGAACAAGCATAAATTGAAAGAAATATCGGTGTGTGCTATGATGGAGATGTTATAGAGAAAAAGAGGGTAAATGTAATGAAAAAAAGAAAATATTTGTGTTTTGGTATTGTTATTGCCATGCTGTTTACTATTACGGGGTGTCAATCATCTAATAAAAGTGAATTAGATGCAAGTCATCCTACTCATATAACAGTGTGGCATTATTATAATGGAGCACAGTTAGATAGTTTTAATCGTTTAGTTGATAAGTTTAATAATACAGTAGGAAAAGAAAAGGGTGTTGTTGTAGAAGCTTCAAGTCAAGGAACTGTTAATGATTTAGAAAATCATATTTTAGATTCTATTCATGGTAAAGTTGGTGCTGAAAAGATGCCTAATATTTTTGCAGCTTACGCTGATACGGCTTATAAAGTGGATCAAATGGGCTATGTTCAAAACTTGAATGCTTACTTTACTAAAGAAGAACGTAAGCAATACATTGATAGTTATATTGATGAAGGGGTATTTAAAGGTCAATTAAAAATATTCCCAGTTGCTAAATCAACTGAAGTTATTATGTTAAATAAAACAGATTGGGATAAGTTTAGCCAAGCATGTCATGTAAGTACAAGTACATTATCTACATACGAGGGACTTGTTAAAACAGCTAAACAATATTATGATTGGACAGATTCACTTACTACTGAGGCAAATGATGGTAAAGCTTTATTTGGTCGTGATGCTATGGCTAATTATTTTATTGTTGGTTTAAAACAACATGGTATTGATGTCTTTAGTGTTGATAAAAAGGGAAAAGTGAAATTAAATTTTGATAAAAAAGTTGTGCGTAAATTATGGGATAATTATTATGTTCCTTATATTAAAGGCTATTTTACATCATCAGGAAGATTCCGTAGTGATGATATTAAAACAGGAAATGTGCTTTGTTATATAGGGTCAAGTTCTTCAGCAACATATTTTCCTAAAACAGTCTATGATGATAATGAATCAAGTCATGATATTACCAGTACTGTTTTACCAGCACCAACTTTTAAAGGACAAAATAAAGTAGCTGTTCAACAAGGGGCAGGAATGGTTGTTACAAAAGCTAAAAAGAAAAAAATAGAAGCTTGTAAAGAATTTTTAAAATGGTTTACTCAAGATAAACAAAATATTGATTTTTCAATTTCTAGTGGTTATCTTCCAGTAACAAAAAGTGGTAATCAAATTAAAAAGGTGAGAAAATATACTTCTAAAAAGAATGCTGGTGATGTAGTAGAGGTAGCTGTAAAAACAGTTAATACTTCAAAAATGTATACATCAAAAGCTTTTGAAAATGGAACAAGTGCAAGAAAAGTTTTAGAGTATTCATTACAGGATAAAGCATCTGCAGATCGTCAAAATGTTGTTAAATATTTAGATGAAGGTATGGATTATCAAACTGTGATTGATATGTTTGATAATGATGAAAACTTTAACGATTGGTATAATGAAACATATCAAAAATTACAATCTTTAGTTAAATAACCGAGATTATTTATGAAAAAGACAATGAAGAAAAAGCGTATTTTAAAATATATACTTGTTCCGGTAGTTTTATTATTATTTTTAGAAGCAATAATATTTGGTGGAGTTATTATTAATGGTAGTGTTATTCAACATTTAAAACAATATCCAAAAGAAATATTACATGGTCGTTTAATAAATCGGGAGTCTTATTTTGAAAATGAGATGATTAATAGCTGGACTCAGTTAGATAAATTGGTGAATGGAATTAATCAAAAAGCAGATGAATTAACAGCTGATGGTAGTATAGATTTACAACATATTGATGAAAACAATCAACAATCAATGCAGTTTTTAAATAGTATTAGTGATGAAATGATAGATCAACTTAGATTATTAAAAACAACAGGTGTTTATGTTGTTTTAAATAATCAAGAAATAAAACAAAATAAGCAAAATAAACCTTGTTTATATATTCGAGATTTAGATCCTTTATCTAAATCGAGTGCGAATAATCAAGATTTATTCATTGTAAGGGGACCAAGAGAAACAGTTAAAAAGCTTAATATTTCTACTGATTCTTCTTGGAAACCGCAATTAGATGTATCTAAAAAAGATGATTTTATTTATAAACCGTTTCAAGAAGCTTTACATAATCAAAAGAACTATACTACAAAAGATTTAGGATATTGGAGTCGCAGTTATCAACTCAAAGATGATCGCCATCAATCTATTTCTTATTCCATTCCTTTAGTCAGTCATATAGGAATATTATATGGAGTAGTAGGGATAGAACTTACTCATGAATATTTAAGTAAATTATTACCAAATAACGATATTTCGGAATATACATCTAACTACTGTCTAGCAATAAAAAAATCAGGAAGTCAAAGTTATCAAAAGGTCTATTCAAGTTTAGATGGCTTAAATAAAAATTTTACTCTAAATAAAGATAACAATGATTTTTATTTAAAAGATAGTTCACAAAAAACATATGCTACTTACACATCTATATCAACTTATAGTAGTAATACACCTTTTGAAAAAGATCATTGGGTGTTAATGGTTTTGGTTGATAATCAAGATTTATTAAGTTTTGCTAATAGTATTCATGAATTATTAATTAAAGCTATATCTTTATTGTTAATTGTTGGAATTATCGGAAGTGTTATTATTGCTTATCGTCTTTCAAAACCAATTACAACATTATCTCAAGATTTAATGAATAATAAAAAGAATAAACATTTATCACAAACTGGTATTAGTGAAATTGATCAGTTGGTTGACACAATTCAAGAGATGAATGAAAATGTGGCTGAATATGCACAACGTTTTAATAAAGTTATTGAGTTGTCTAGAATTAAATTAGGCGTATTTGAAATTGATGATAATAAAAATATTTTCTTTTTAAGTGATAATTTTATGAGTATGATAGGTCAAGGTACAAAAAAGGTAGAAGATGTCGATACTTTTAAAAGTATTATGAACGATTTAAATAGATATCTTGTAAGAAAAGAAAATAAAAAATATATTTATGAGATACCTAATAATAAAAAGCATATCTATATTGAACTTAATGAAAATGAGATTGAAAATGGACATGTTATGGGTCTCATTGAAGATATTACTGAACGTACTTTAGAAAAGAAATATATTGAATTTGAAAGAGACCATGATTATTTAACGGGATTATATAATCGTAGGGCATTTAATTATCATATAGAGCAATTATTCCAAAATCATAGTCAAATGAAAAATGCAGCCTTTATTATGATTGATTTAGATAACTTAAAGTTATTAAATGATCAATTTGGGCACAATAGTGGAGATCAATATCTTTTAAAAGTATCAAAGGTTCTTGCAAAATTTAATGATCAACATACTCTTGTTTCAAGGATGGCAGGAGATGAGTTTAATATGTTTATGTATGGCTATGATGACGAAGCAGAAATTGAAAAAAGAATTGAAGAAATAAAGAATAGTTTATTTACTTCATTTATATTGTTAGAAAATAATGAAAAGTTTTATGTACGTGCTTCTGCAGGCGTATCATGGTATCCTCGTGATAGCCAATCTCTTGAACAATTACGTAGTTATGCTGATTATGCAATGTATAAAATTAAAAAATCAACAAAATGTGGATTCGCTAATTTTGATTTGCAAAGTTATAAAACAGATGAATATAAACAACGCAAGGTTGATGAATTAGCAATGATTATTGATAGAAAACAAGTTATGTATTATTATCAACCAATTGTAAGAGTGAGTGATGGGCATATTATTGGATATGAAGCACTTATGAGGTCAATGACACCAACTCTTAATAATCCTGAGGAAATCTTATCATTAGCTAATCAATTAAATTGTTTAGATAAAATTGAAGTATTGACAATGTTTCATGCAATGAAAGATTTTATTGAAAATATAAACCAAGGCTATATTGCATCTGATAGTTTAGTGTTTATTAATTCTATTCCATCTCAAATCATGTCAAAAAAACAATTAGATGAATTTGAAGAACAATATCAAGACTATTTATCTCATATTGTTGTGGAAGTGACAGAAAATGAACAAATAAATCAAGAGTTTCAAACAATAAAGATGAGTTATCTTAATAAATGGCATGGACAAGTAGCTATTGACGATTATGGGACAGGCTATAATAGTGGTAAAGTATTACTTAATCTTAAGTCTCATTATCTAAAGATAGATAAAGAAATTGTAAGACAAATATATTTGGATGAAAGTAAACAAAAGATGGTTCAAAGTATTGTCACTTATGGACATCAACAAAATATTCAAATTATAGCAGAAGGTGTCGAAACCCTTGAAGAAATGAAAACCTTGGTGGAATTAGATGTGGATTTATTACAAGGATATTTATTGGGTAAACCACAAAAATCACCAGCTAAAATAAGTGATGATGTGTTGTCTCAATTATTATCTTTAAAAAGTAGCAAAAAATAAATGAATAATTTAAAGAAAGAAGTCTCTTTGATAAGACTTCTTTTTGCATTTCACACCCTAAAAACGACATTTCACACCCATTACAAAAAATAAGTATGATAGATAGTAAAATAAGAGTGTAATCAGTTTTATATTTATCAAATAATTTAACTATAGAGAAAAGAAGAGGGAAAGGGAAATGAAAATATATAAAAAGATAATAGCAAGTATACTTACATTGATGATGATTTTTACACAAGTACCTGTAAATGTGTTTGCGACGGAATTAGAAGTACCAGATACTGATAAAGTAAGTAATACTGAAAAAGATTCATTAAAAGATAATAATTATTATGATTTTAATACATACAATTTAAATGTTGAAAGTGAACAAACATTTACAGTAACGGTATCAGAGGAACAAAATCAGTATTATAATTTAAAAATTGATAAAAATGTTGTTAAATCTGGTGAATCATGTACTCTAACGTTTACAAAGTCGATATATGCAGGAGGTCTATACTTTATCATTAAAGTTAACGATGAAGTGATTAATTTAGATGATAAAGGTCAATATACAATTAATAACATTCAAGAAAATAAAGTAATTACAGTTGAGAAATTTAAAGACCAAATATCGCCAAGTGTTAAAATTAAGATAGGTGAAAATCAATGGTCTTGGTTTAAATCTGTAATTTCGTATGGGAAATACTTTTTTAGTAAAACACAAACAGCTGTAATTACAGCTACAGATGGAGAAAGTGGCATCTATAAATGTTATTATGCTATTGATGATTCGGGTAATGATGTTAATAATCCAACTGAGACAACGTCTCAATTAGATAAAAGAGTGGATTGGATAGAAGGAACTTCTATTTCTTTAAGTAACTATGAACATTGTATTATTTATGCTAAAGTTGTAGATAAAGCTGGAAATACTACATATATTGCAACAGATGGTCTAACACTTGATTCAACAGCACCACAAATTATGGGTGTAGAAAGTAATAAAACGTATACAAAATCACAATCATTTAATGTTGTTGAGGATAATTTAGCAACTGTAAAAGTAGACGGTCAACCAGTTGAACCTACTGATGGTAGTTATACGTTAGTTCCTAAAGAAGGAATATATACAATTGAGGTAACTGATAAAGCAGGGAATCAAACAACTTTAGATAATATAATTGTTAATTGGGAAGAAGTAAAAATACCAACAATAGAAAGTAAGCTTTATACAGGAAAGCAATTAACTGCAGATATTCCAGATAGTAGTTTATACAAAGTTGTAAAAAATGATGGTGGTATTGATGTAGGTAAATATGAGGTTCAATTAACATTGAAAGATCCTACAAATTATAGATGGGAAGATGATCATGCTACTGTAACAAAAATATTTGAAATTGTTAAAGCTCATAGAGAAGCACCAACATCTGTGACTGCCACAGGAACAACATATAAAGGTGGAACAGATGGTAAATTAAATGATGTTGATACATCAATGGAATATAGAAAAGATGGTGAAACTGAATGGCATGATATTACAGGTAATACTGTAGAAGGATTATCTACTGGTAAGTATTATGTAAGATACAAAGATAGCAAAAATTATTATACTTCACCTGAAAAAGAAGTGTATGTTGCTAATGGACAAGAAATTAAAGTAAATATTCCAACTAATCAAGTTGGATATACTTTAAATGTTGATCATACAGTTGTTGATTATAATGAATCAAGTATTCTTACATTTGCTTTAAATAAAGGTTATTCAAAAACGAATGAATTCGCTATTAAGGTAAATGGAAAAACTGTTCAATTAGATGATCATAACCGATATACAATTACAAATATTCAAAAAGATACATATATTACAGTTGAAGGAGTGGCTGATATTACAGCACCTGTTACAGAAATAAAAGTATCAGAAAATACATGGGGAAAAATTTTAAATAAAATTACATTTGGTTTATTCTTTAAAGAAACACAAACTGCTGAAATTACAGCTACAGATGAAGGTAGTGGAGTTGATAAGTATTATTACTATGTTAATAAATCAGGTAGTAAAACACCTCTAACAGAAGAACAATTACAATCAGTAGATTGGAAAGAAGGAACATCCGTTTCATTTAGTGAAGATAGTCATTATGTTATTTATGCCAAGGTAATAGACAAAGCAGGAAATATTAAATATGTTTCAACAGATGGTATCGTTATTGATACGATTGCACCACAAGTTTCAGGTGTAGAGAGTAATCAAACATATACGCAAACTCAAATGTTTACAATAACTGATAATAATCTAGATACTGTAAAAGTAGATGGTAATATTGTAACACCTCAAGACGGTACTTATAGATTAGTTCCTAAACAAGGATTCTATACGATCGAAGTAACTGATAAATCAGGTAATAAAACAACATTAAATAATATTACAGTTAACTGGGAAAAAGTAAAAAAACCAATATTAGAAAGTAAAGTTTATACAGGAGAAAAATTAACTGCAAATATTGCAAATAGCGATTTATATGCGGTTACTGAAAATAATGGCGGTGTTGATGTAGGTGAATACGATGTTCTATTAACATTGAAAGATCCTATAAATTATAGATGGGAAGACGGTACGATTGATACAAAAGTAAAGTTCAATATTACTCAAGCAACACCAGTTCTTACAAAACCAACAACCAAATTATTAACATACGATGGAAATGAACAAGAATTAGTAAATGCAGCCTCTACTCATGGAGGAACAGTAAAATATTCTTTAGATAATAAGGAATGGTCAACATCAATTCCAACAGGGAAGGATGCCAAAGAATATACAGTTTATTATAAAGTAGAAGGAAATAAAAACTTTAAAGATGTAGATGTACAGGAAATTACAAATAAAATCAATCCTAGAATAATTGATTTACAATGGGACAATAAATTAACTTACAACGGTAAAGAACAATTACCAACAGTTGCAGCAAGTAATTTAGTAAATGGTGATAACTGTAAAATTACTGTTGAGGGGGACAAACATAAAAATGTAGGTACTTATGAAGCAATAGCTACAAATGTAAATAATTCAAATTATAAGTTACCTGAAAATGTAATAACAAGTTATACAATCGATAAAAAACAATTATCTATTGAAGGATTAGAAGCTGTAAATAGAAAATATAATGGAAAGAATGAAATCACATTACAAGGCGGAAAACTTGTAGGTATTCTTGGAGAAGATAAAGTATCAATTGATATGCCAAAAATAGGAACAGTAGAAAGTCCAAAAGCAGGAAAAAATAAAACAGTAAGTTATATAAAATCTACTTTAAGCGGAGAAGATAAAGATAACTATGAATTATCAGAAACGGCGTGGGCAACACTAACAGTAACAATTAGTAAAACTGATCAAACAGATACAGAAATCACAACAACAGATAATGAATTAAATAAAGAATATGATGGATATGAAATTGTAGATGTAAAATCAACATCTAACAATACAAGTACATCGGTTGTGGAATATTCATTAAAAGGGAAAAATGAATATACTACAATAAAACCAAAAGATGCGGGAGAATATACAGTAAGAGTAACATATCCTGAAGATGATAATTATGAAGAATCATCAATAACAAAAGACTTTACAATTAAAAAAATGAAAATAAGAGTTTCAGCAATTGATTTATCAAAAACATATGGAGAAAAAGGTTATGAGTTGATGTATAGCTTAAATAGAATTGCAAATGGTGATCGATTAACAGGTATCATTCTTACTAGGGAAGAAGGAGAAGATGTAGGAACGTATAAGATTACAGTAAGTCAAAAGGAAGGATCAAATCCAAACTATGATATTACTTTTAAAGATGGAACCTATACAATCAAACCATTATCAATAGACAATGGAAAAGTTGTACTAGGTAAAGTCTTAAAATATACAGGAGAAAAACAAACACAAAAAGTGGAACAAGTTCTAGTTAATGGAAAAGTATTAAGTAAAGATAATTATGAAGTATTAGATAATCAAGCAACCAAAGAAGGAAAACATGTTCTAACGATCAAAGCAAAAAATAACTGTATAGGATCATTTGAATATAGTTATGTTATCTTACCAAAGGGAAATGACAAGATAGGAACAGGATTATTTACTGTTAAAGCAACAGGAAATGTAGAAATCAGTAGAGATAATCTAATTGATTTACTTATTGAAAATAAGGAAATAACAGCAAATGAATTAAGTGAGATCGCACAAGGAAAGAAAGTAGAGATTGTGTTGAGCGTTAAAGAAGCACAACCAAGTAAACTTATTGAAACAAACACAAAAGGATACAAAGTAGGAAAATATTTAGATATTACATTATATAAGGGTGTAGATGGAACATATGGAAGTATTCATGAACTTACTAAGACATTGAAAATAAAAATTACAGTTCCAGAAAGACTTATCAACAAAGATAGCAAAATCAAAAGAAAATATTTTATTGCAAGGAGTCATAATGGAAAAGTAGATATCTTAGAAGCAAAATATGATGAAAATACTAATAGTTTAATATTTGAAACAGATAAGTTCAGTGATTATGCAATTCTTTATCAAGATACAAAAGCAGAAGGGCTTATAAATATTGATTCATCAGATAAACAAGAAACAGTTGAAAAGCAGAAAGAAACAAAGAAAGTTCAAACTGGTGATAATACCAACAGTGTGCTGTTTATAAGCATGTTTAGTATAAGTTTGTTAGGCGTTTATTACTTTATAATGAAGAAATATACTCATTAAAAACTGCAAATTCCTAAAAATATTAGAAATCTAGGTAACTAAATATTTTAGAAAACTATGTTGAAATTGATAAAACCCTAAAAATCAATAATTAGTCAATTCAAAAGGAACAATCTATGATAGATTGTTCCTTTTGCTTTTTTGCATTTCACACCCAAAAAATGACATTTCGCGCCAATAACAAAAAATAAGTATGATAGATAGTAAAATAAAAGTGTAATCAGTTTTATGTTTACCAAATAATCTAATCATAGAGAAAAGTAGAGGGAAAAGGGATATGAAAATATATAAAAAGCTAATAGCAAGTATACTTACATTGATGATGATTTTTACTCAAGTATCAGTAAGTGTATTTGCGGATAATGAAGAAGCTAAAATACCATTAGATATTGTACTCGTTTTAGATGTATCTGGGAGCATGGATGATCCTATAGGTAATAGTAGCGTTAAAAGAATTAAGATATTACAAGATTCAATTAATCAATTTATTGATGCCTTTGCAGTTAGTAATTCAAACAAAAGTGATGAAAATAAACAAAGTAGAATATCAATTATAAAATTTGCAGGGGATAAATGTAACCCAGAAACTAAAGAAGGAGATGATACATATAATATTGGGTCGAATAAATATAATTATACTCAAATTATAAGTCATTATTTTACAGTAACAAACGAAAATAAAAATCAATTAAAAGATAAAGTAAACGCAATTAGTCCGGTTGGGGCAACACGCAGTGATTATGGTATGGAATTAGCACAATCAGTAATCAATGATAGTGTTAATGATAGTGATAGAAAAAATGCAAAAAGAGTTGTTCTCTTTTTAACGGATGGTAATCCAACAGATTTTAGTAGTTTTAATGGTGATGTTGCTAATGGAGCTATTGCGGCTTCAAAAGAAGTAAAAAAATATGCAGAAGTTTATTCAATTGGTATGTTTACAGAAACAAATCCAACTATTACTGGTCATACTGGAAGTGGTGATTGGACAGAAGATGAATTGTTTAATGCTTATATGCATGGTGTTTCTAGTAATTATCCAGATGCTGTAGACTATAAAACATTAGGGACTAGAGCTGATAATAGCGGTTATTACATGGGAGTTAAAAGTTCAGATGATGCTACAACAGTATTTGAAAATATCATAGATGGATTATTAAGTTTGAAATATGAAGATGCAGATTATACGAATGTAGATGCAGCGATAACAAAAGTACCAAATGATTTAAATATTTATACAGAGGAAACAGTAAACGCTTTGCAAAGTGCTCTTGATGCAGTTGAACGTGGTAAAGATGTAACTGAACAAGATATTGTTGATGGCTATGCAGAGGCTATTAATGCGGCAATTCAAGCATTAAAATTAAAAAGTGCGGATTATACAGAAGTAGATAAAGCGATAGCAAAAGCAAATGCTCTTAATAAAAATAATTATGTAGATTTTTCAAAGGTAACAGGGGCAATGAGTGCAGTTGATCGTGATAAAAAGATTACTCAACAATCTGAGGTTGATGCAATGGCAAAGGCTATCAATGCTGCTATTGATAATTTAGTTTTAAAAGGAGCAGACTATACAGAAGTAAATGAAGCAATAGATAAAGTACCAAGCGATTTAAGTGTTTATACGGAAGATACAGTAAAAATATTGCAAGATGCACTTAAAGCAGTAAGAGAAGGAAAAGACATAACAGAACAGGCGATTGTAGATAATTATGCTAAAGCTATTAATGAAGCCATTACAGGTTTATTGTATAAAGATGCAGATTATACAGCAGTAAAAAAAGCAATCGAAAGTGCTAATAAACTTGATAAAAATAATTATGTAGATTTTACAGAAGTAATAAAAGCGATTAATGCTGTAGATTATGATAAAAAGATTACTCAACAATCTGAAGTTGATACAATGGCAAAGGTAATCAATGATGCGCTCGGTGATTTGGTCTTAAAAGATGCGGATTATGCAAAAGTAGATGAAGCCATAGCGAGAGCCAATGCTCTTAATAAAGATAACTATATTGATTTTTCAAAAGTTATAGAAGCAGTCAATGCTGTTGATCGTGATAAAAAAATAACAGAACAAGCGGTAGTAGATGGTTATGCAGAAACGATTAATAACGCTATTAATGAACTTGTTAAGAAAAATATTGATTATACAGTAATAGAAGGAGCAAATTCTACTTTTATTAAGAATAGTGAGAAAGTGATATCTATAAGAATTAATCATGAATTTACAAATAATATAAAAGTAGAAGTTGATAATCAAGAAATAGATAAAGATAACTACATAGTTTTAAAGGGATCAACTATTATTACTTTTAATGATACATATTTAAATATATTATCTGTAGGTACACATACTGTTAAAATAACATTTATAGATGGAATAGCAACAACTTATCTCACTATAAAAGAATCAGAAATGATAACTCCAGATAAAGATCAAAAAAATGATGAAAAAAAGGAAAGTATCACAGCAGATCGTCATTTATCAAATCAACAAGATACGGTTAAGAAAACAAAGAAAATTCAAACCGGTGATAATACAAGTATTATGTTTTTTATAAGTTTATTTGGAATTAGTTTATTGGGAATTTACTGTTTTGTAGTGAATAAGTATACGCATTAAATTGGGGAAAGCAGATCTTATAAATAATTAAGATTTGCTTTAGGTTAGAGGTAATAAAGCTAAATGCTATGTAAACAGAAAGTTTTAAAATAAAGATATAATGAGGTGAGGTTATGAAAGGACAAATCATTTATAGAACTTCATTTAAATCTTATTTAAAAGCAATGATTGTTTTTGTTATTTTTATTCTTGTCAGTTCATTTTCATTTTTCTTTTATATCCAAAATGATATTAAGGAAAAATCAGTTGAGAAAGTAGTAACAAGTACAGAAAAACAAACAGAAAGTTTTAAATCTTATATTCATGTGCAATATCGTTATTTAGAGGGAATTGGTAATTATATAAGCAGCCAAGATTTATTTTGTGATGATAATCTTAAATTGATAAAATCAGTTAAAGAATATACAAAGTTAGAGAATGTAGGTATTATAAATCTAAATGGGGAAAGTCATTATGATAATGGTGTTATAAAAAATGTAGCATATCGCCAATATTTTCAAGAGGCAATTAAAGGAAACAGAGTATTAAGTGTTCCACTTTCTAGTTCTGTTGCTTCTAAGACACGTGTTATTTTGGCAGTACCTATTTATGATCAACAAAAGCAAATTATTGGTGTTTTAGGTGGCAGTTATGATATAGGAGATCTTAATAAGATTTTGTTTAAAGAAGCATATGATGGTCAAGGTACAGCATGTATTATTTCTAAGGATGGAGAATTGATATCATATGAAGCTATTAATAATAAAAAATTTATTAATTCTTCAAATGTATATGACTATTTTAAACAGTATCAAGTGTTATCTTCTAAGCAGGTAAAGCAACTTAAGGATAATTTTACAAGTCAAAAAGGTGGCTATGTTGAAATTAAAGGGAAGTATAAAAATAGTTATATGGCTTATTATCCTTTGAAAATTAATGATTGGATGATGTGCTATAGTGTAGATGTAGCAAAAGCACAAGAAGCTTATACTTTTATTATTCAAGCGGAATATCAATTGTTTGCTGTAATTATTTTAGCCGTTACAATCTTATTATTTACAATATTTGAATTAAATAACAAACATCAAAAGAAACTGATTAATCTTGCGAAGATTGATGCTTTAACTGGAATAAAAAATAAGGAAACTTTAAAAAGAGAAATATCTACATATTTAGTAAGTAATAAGGGAAAACAAAACGGAGCTTTATTTATGATAGATGTAGATAATTTTAAGATGATAAATGATTTAAATGGACATGTTGTGGGTGATGAATTATTAAAACACTTTGGAAGAATCTTAAAAAATTCGTTTGGTAAATACGATATTGTAGGAAGAGCTGGTGGCGATGAGTTTATAGTCTTTATGAAAAATGTAGAGGATGACACTATAGTAAAATGGAAGGCACAAGAACTCTGTAATAATATATGCAGTATTAGAATTCCAAAGTTTAAAGGAACTATTTCTTGTAGTATTGGTATTGCGCTTTATCCTTGCCATGGACAAGATTTTAAAACCCTTTATAGTTTAGCGGATCAAGCACTATATCAAACAAAAGATCATGGTAAAAATGGTTATACATGTTATCAAGAGTAGGGGACATTACGTCCCCTTTATTAATGTGATTTTGAAATTATCATAATTTATGTTAAAATAGACAAATGTAAAAGGAGAAAGATTATGGAACGTGTGTTTTTTATCGGTCAAATTCGTGATGAAGATGAACTGAATAAGTTATCTTTAGCACTTACTGACTTAGAAGAAGTTTCTCATATTAAGGTAGCTAAAAACAGTATTACATTTAATTGTGCACGTCCAGAAAGTGTACAATTACTATTAGATAATTTAAATTATGATTATGTTTTAAAAGAAGAAATTAACTCTAAGAAAAGAGAATATGTTGCACCAGAAAAAAAAGTTGAACAAATCTATATGTTTACTCATCTGGAAACAGAAGAAGAAGCCCAAGAAATTAAAAATGTTTTATCAAAGTATAGTGTTTATGAAAATGTAGAGGTTGATTTTACTAATAAGTTATTAAAATTAACAACAAGCCACAAAAATGCAATTGTTAGAATTAATCGTTTGGTAGAAAAAGTTAATCCTCAAATTAAAGTAGAACAATGGAAAAAACCTTTTAAATCACAAGATTTATTTAATGAAAAATACTTACATAAATATATTCGTATTGCTTTATTAGTAGTAGGAATCGCTTTAGGAGTTGTTGGTAAAACAGATCATGGATTTTTAAGAGGGTTAGGATGGTTAGTTGCTTTAATTGTCATTGGTGAAACAACAATTAAAAGAGCTTTAAAAGATATTAAGAGACAACGTTATTTAACAGAAAATGTTATTTTAGTCATTGCCTGTTTTGCTGGATGGTTATATCAAGCATATGAAGAAGCTTTATTTGTTGGCATTTTATATTACGTAGGTAATCAAATTTGTATTCGTGTAATGAATTGGACTATGGATAAGATTGATGATTTGGTTAATACACCGGTGATGGTAAGACGTCGTGAAAATAATGAAGATACAATGGTTGATGTAGAAGATATTGATATCGGAGATACGATTGTTGTACGCGTTGGCGAAACCATTCCTCTTGGCGGAACAATTGTTTCAGGTGAAGGAAAGTTAGATGTTTATGCTCTTAATGGAAGTGAAATTCTTCAAGATGTAGAAATAGGACAAGAAGTATTTAGTGGTTCCGTTGTTGAAAAAGGTGAAATCATGGTTAAGGTAGAATATTCATATGAAAGTTCTGCAATGAGCAAAGTTGTTGAAATTGCAACCATGGCTCCACTTACAAAATCACGTACGCACCAGTTAATTGAAAAGGCGTCAGTATTATATACACGTATTTTGGTTGTTCTTGCTCTTATATGCTGTACAATTATTCCATTAATGAATTTACATGATAATATTCATTATTTATATTTAGGAGCGATTATGCTTACTGTCTCAGGAAGTTTTGCATATAAACAAGGAGCTTCATTTAGTGTCCTTGCAGGAATAGGAAAAGCCTTTTCTAAAAAAATCATTATTGAAGAAAATAGTGGCCTTGATGATTTGAATTTATGTCAAACTATTATTTATGATCGATTTGATGGTGTGGAAGTGACACAAGAAGAATTGGATTTATTTGAAAAAATTCAAAATATGCATAAAAACCTTATTGTTTTTAATGATGGTCCTGTTGACTTGGAAAATAGTCAATATAATATTTACAATAATTTATCTGTAGAAGATAAATTAAAAGTGATGGATGAAGCAAAAGTAATGGGCGAAGTTGCTTATATTGGTGATTGTGATAAAGATATTGCTTTATTACAAAAAGCTTTTGTTGGTATTTCTAGAGGCGGAGTGCATGATAAAAAGGTCATTAAAAATAGTGATATTTTATTAGTTGATTCTACTTTAGAAACAATTATTGATTTATTGAATATTTCTAGAAAACAAAAACATATTATTGTTGAAAATATGATTTTAGGTGTGGTTGTAAGTTTGCTGATTGTAATATGTGGTGTTATTCAATTTATGCCATGGTGGTTAGCTACAGTCGCTTATGAATTAGAAATCATTCTTATTTTATTGAATACACATCGTCTTATTGAATATTAGAAATCTCTAATGAGATTTCTTTTTTATAAAAAAGGAAATGGAGAAAAGATGAAATATAGAGTAAAAAAAGAAATGGTTTTAATGGATTTTTTGTTAATTCATTATAATCGTAAAAATGCCAAAAACTATTTAAAGTATAAAAATGTATATGTAAATAATCAAAATATAACACAGTTTGATTATTTATTAAAAGTTGATGATACGGTGGAGATAAAAAAAGAGGAATCTTCAGATTTGAAAATATTGTACGAAGATCAAGAATTTGTTGTGATTAATAAACCATCAGGTTTATTAAGTATGTCCGATGGTAAAGAAAAAGAGAAAACAGCGTATCATTTAGTAAGTGAACATGTAAAAAAAGAAAATAAAAAGAATAAGATTTTTATTGTTCATCGTTTGGACCGTGACACTTCAGGTGTATTAATGTTTTGTAAAAATGAAAAGATACGAAATCAATTACAAGAACAATGGAATAAGATTGTTAAAAAAAGAGGATATATTGCTTTAGTTGAAGGTAAATTAAAACAAAAACAAGGTACTATTAAGAATTATTTATCCGAAAGTAAGACTCAGCAGGTTTATATAAGTAGACAAGGTAAACTGGCAATTACTCATTATCGTCAAGTAAAGACAAATGGGAAATATTCATTATTAGAAGTCTTTTTAGATACGGGAAGAAAAAATCAAATTAGAGTGCATCTTTCCTCACTAGGGCATCCTATCGCTGGTGATAAAAAATACGGGGCAACAAGTAATCCAATTAAACGAATGGGACTTCATGCGCATATCTTTTCTTTTCAACATCCAATCAATCACAAGACTTATCAGTTTGAAGCACCAATGCCTGAACAATTCAATCATATTTTTCGTTGATTTTATCATAAAAAACATTGACTTTCATACTATATAGTGATATTATTCATGAGTAAATGAAAAGTAGTGGAAAGAAGAAGTGCCTACTTCTCGCCCGATTGATGATGTCGATGGGCAAATGTCGCTAAGATAACTTATCTTAATGTCAATGTGTGGGTACTTAATGTGCTCACTTTTTATTTAAACTACAAAAAATGGAGGTGGCTATCATTAGCAGATTTGATAACAGAAAACCTAAACAACCTGATGAGTTGGTTAACGAAAAGATTCGTTTCAAAGAGGTTTTAGTCATTGATCAAAACGGAGATCAAGTAGGAGTGAAGTCAAGAAATCAAGCATTAGATATTGCTTATAATGCAAATTTAGATTTAGTATGTGTTGCTCCAGGTGCCAAACCACCGGTTTGTCGTGTTATGGACTTTGGTAAATATCGTTTTGAACAACAAAAGAAAGCAAAAGAAATGAAAAAGAATTCTAAAGTTGTCGCTTTAAAAGAAACACAATTATCAGTAACAATTGATGTTCATGATAAAAATGTTAAATTAAAGAGAACTTTAAAATGGCTAAGTGATGGTAACAAAGTTAAAGTTGCTATTAGATTTAGAGGAAGACAACTTGCACATGTTGATTTAGGTAAAAAAGTTATTGATGACTTTGTTGAAGAATGTGCAGAAGTTGGTCAAATTGAAAAACCAGCTAAATTAGAAGGTCGTACTTTAACAGCTATATTAGCGCCAAAGAAGAAAAAGTAATAGTGGAGGAAATATATTATGCCAAAAATGAAATCACACAGTGGTCTTAAAAAACGTGTAAAAAGAACAGGTAGTGGAAAATTAAAACGTAGCCATGCTTACGTATCTCACTTATCACATAACAAAACTCATAAACAAAAGAAACATTTAGCTAAATCAGGATTAGTAAGTGCTTCAGATTATAAGAGAATTAAATCAAGATTATGTAAATAATCTATCATATAGGAGGAAAATAGAATGGCAAGAGTAAAAGGTGGATATACTACAAGACGTAGAAGAAAAAAAGTATTAAAATTAGCCAAAGGATATTTTGGAGCTAAACATAAATTATACAAAACTGCTCATGAACAAGTAATGCACTCAATGGCATATGCTTACAGAGACAGAAGACAAACTAAAAGAGATATGAGAAAATTATGGATTGCTCGTATCAATGCAGCAGCAAGATTAAATGATATCTCATATTCTAAATTAATGCATGGTTTAAAACTTGCAAATGTTGAAATCAACAGAAAAATGTTATCTGAAATCGCTATTTGTGATCCAAAAGGATTTACACAAATCGTTGAAACAGCAAAAAAAGCTTTAGAAGCTTAAGATAATAAATATATAAATAGGCAATGTATTCAAGGTTAATACATTGCTTTTTTTATTTCATAAATGATTGATAATGTGTAAAATAAAGATAAAGAGGTGAATAAATTGAAATATAAAAGAGTAGATCACACTATTGTTGCTAGAATTGATAAAGGTGAAGAAATTACACAACAGGTAAAAAATATTGCTTTAAAAGAAAATATTAAGTTTGCTCATGTTTCTGCTTTAGGAGCTGTTAATCAATTTACAGTAGGTGTCTTTAAGACAAAGGAAAAACAATATCACGCAAATGAATTTGCAGGTAATTATGAAATTGTTTCACTTACAGGAACAATTAATACTTTTAACGGTGAATACTACAGTCATCTTCATATGGCAGCGGGGGATGAACAAGGTAAAGTATTTGGTGGTCATCTTAATCAAGCTGTTGTTTCAGCAACTTGTGAGATGATTATACAAATAGTAGACTGTCAAATTGATCGTTTTTATGATGAAGAAACAGGATTGAATTTATTTGATATTTAGGAGGAACTATGAAATATTTTACAATATCAAAAACTAAGATAAAGGCTTCACGAATTGCTTTAGGATGTATGCGTATTGCTGATCAATCTGTTGAAGAAGTTGAAAAATTAGTACAATGTGCCTTAAATGAAGGTATTAACTTTTTTGATCATGCTGATATTTATGGTGGTGGTAAGTCAGAGGCAATATTTGGTGAAGTTTTGAAAAAACATCCAGAATATCGTAATAAAATGATTATTCAAACTAAATGTGGAATTGTTCCGGGAAAAAGATATGATTTTTCTAAAGAACATATTTTACAGTGTGTCCATGATTCGCTAGAAAGATTACATACAGATTATATTGATATTTTATTGCTTCATCGTCCTGATGCTTTATGTGATCCACAAGTTGTTGCAGAAGTATTTGATCAACTGTATCAAGAGGGGAAAGTACGTTATTTTGGTGTCTCTAACCACACACCATTACAAATTGAACTATTACAGAAATATTCAAAATATCCAATCATAATTAATCAATTACAATTATCTATTGTTCATTCTGTGATGATTGATTCAGGTTTAAATATGAATATGAAAGAGGCTTTTGCTCAAGATAAAGATGGTGGGGTATTAGATTATTGTCGTTTAAATGAAATTACTATTCAACCATGGAGTTCTTTACAAGCCTCTTGGAGCGAAGGAACGTTTATTGATCACCCAAATTATCAAAAACTAAACGATGTTTTATTAAATCTTGCTGATAAGTATCAAACAACAAAATCGGCTATTGCTATTGCTTGGTTATTAAGGCATCCAGCGGGGATGCAGCCTATTGTTGGAACGACTTCAGTTGATCATCTAAGAGAAATTGTAAAAGCAAGTGATATTCAACTTACAAGACAAGAATGGTATGATTTATATTTAGCAAGCGAAAAACCTCTACCTTAAGTAAACGAATATTTCGTTTACTTTCTTTTTTTTTAAGGCTATATATGATATAGTTAATTTAATACAGGAGGGGAGAAAAATGATGAAATATCTAGAAAAACTAGCGACAAAGAAGAAAATAGTACTCATTTCTACTATTTATAGTGGATTTGTTACGCTTTGTATTTTAATTGGGAACATAAAGACTTCGGGATCAACTTCAAATTTTAATTTATCTGATACTTCTTCTTTAGTTTCGCTAATTGGTTCAGTAGTGACTGTGATTCAAATTATTTTTTATTTATATTTAGTTTTGGCTATCATTATCACAGTGCTATCTGGTTATTATTTCTTTAAAAAGAATAAAAAGGAATATGTAATTTTAACTGAATTTATTTTGAATGCAATTAATACTTTGTTATTACTATTGTCATTAGAGGGATTTAATGCAGCTATTAAAGTGATTAAAATGGCTATAAATGGGAATTACTCGGGATTATTTTCAGCTTATTCATCACTAGGAGCAATGCAAAGCGCAGGACAATATATTCAATATTTTGGTTATATTTCTATTTTAGTATTTATTATTAATGTTTTTGCTATTTTAATGGCAAAAAAAGTGATTAAGGTTAATTTTGTTGATTTTGATTTTAATGAAACAAAGCTTATCGAAACAACTGATGAACCAACTATTTCTGTAGACAGTGAAAAAGCAAAAGAATTAGCTCAAGCTGGTGCCAATCAGGCTAAAGCTGGATTAGAAAAAGTAAAAGAATTTCTTAAGACAAAAAACGGTAAGATTGTTTTAGGAATTGTTGTGGCTGTTGTTGTTTTATTTGGTGGTTATAAGGTTTATGATAACTATTTTAATAAGACAGCAATTAATATTATGCCTAAAGTTTCATTAGAATACGGTGGAGAAGATGGAACAGGTTATATTAGTGATGTTAATCCAGGAACAATAGATTATGACCGCAATGATTATAATGTTCGTTCTTTCGTTAATTCAATCACTTATGATTATGATACATCACATAAGTTAAAAAATGGTGATAAAGTAAAAGTTCATGCTGTATACGATAAAGAAAAAGCGAAAGATTTAAAAGTTGATGTAAAAAATGATACGGTCACAGTAAAAGTTAAAGGATTAACTGAAAATTATGCCAAAGCTAAAGATGTACCAGAAAAGATTTTAAAACAAGCTAAAAAAGATATTGAAGCAGAGATGAAAGATAGTTATGAAAATGATTCGTATAGTCAATATCAATATAGTTTAGAATCAGTTTATTTTGCTGGAAGCAAACTAAGAAGTGATCATATTATTGGTATTTATAAAGTAGATGAAACATCAACATTCTTGGATGAAACAGAAACAGAAACTTATTATGTTGCTTGTTATGTAAGTGGTGTTAATTCTGATTATTTAAAAGATGATGATCCATTTGTTTTTGCTGATACTTTATATGATGATTCATTTGAAAAAATAACTGATCCTGCAAAGGTAGAAGATGCCTTAAAGAATAAATTTAAAAATTACGATTTAACAAAATTTAATTAGAATGATGGAAACATCATTCTTTTTCTTTACAAAGATAAAAATATTTGGTAGGATAATGTTCGTAACCGAACAATAAGGAGTGGAAATCATGTATCGTGATCCCGTAGGACATCGTATAAAAACATTAAATAATCTTATTAAGCGCTCTATTGATAAAGTGCTAGGTGGAAGACCAGATCATGCCACAATGATGCATATGTGGATTATTGGTTTTGTACAGGAAAGGCAGGAACAAGGAATAGATACTTTTCAAAAAGATATAGAAAATGAATTTTCTATTAATCGTTCTACTACATCAGAGATGTTGAAACTGATGTGTAAAAAAGGAATGATTAAAAGAGTTCCTGTTGATTATGATGCAAGATTAAAGAAAATTATACTAACAAAACAAAGTTGTGATTTTAATAAACAGTTAGATCAAACAATGAAAGATATTCATCAAAAACTTGTTATTGGTTTAACAGAAGAGGAAATACAGACATTTATTGAAATCACAGATAAAATTATAGAAAATGTAAAACAATAATCAGGATTATCCTGATTATTGTTTACAACAAATAGTTCGTTAACAAACAGTTTGGTTATTTAGGAGAAAAGAGAGGAGAATAATATGGTTCGAACATTAATAAGACAAATAAAAGAATATAAAAAAGATTCGCTACTTACAATGTTATATGCTGCTTTAGAAGTTGTTTTAGAAATTATTATTCCTTTATTAATGGCAAGTTTAATTGACAAAGGAATTGAAGCACAAAATATGAATCAAGTTATAAAATATGGAATAATGATGTTTGTTATTGCGATTGGAACATTATCTTTAGGATTCCTTGCTGGAAATCATGCAGCCAAAGCTTCAACCGGGTTTGCTGCTAATTTAAGAGATGCAATGTATACCAATATTCAAACATTCTCTTTTTCAAATATTGATAAATACAGTACAGCCGGTTTAGTGACAAGACTAACAACAGATGTAACAAATGTACAAAATGCATACCAAATGATTATTCGTATGTGTATTCGTGCTCCAATGAGTTTAATATGTGCATTAGCGATGGCTATGATGATTAATTTAAAATTAAGTATGATTTTTGTAGTAGCCATTATTTTTCTTGTAACAGTACTTGTTATTATTATGTATCATGCAACAAAATACTTTAATGATGTTTTTCCTAAGTATGATACTTTAAATGAAAGTGTTCAAGAAAATGTTGTAGGTATTCGTGTTGTTAAATCTTTTGTTAGAGAAAAATATGAAAATGAAAAATTTAAAAAAGCTGCTCAAAATATTTATAAGTTATTTGTAAAAGCTGAATCAGTATTATCTTATAACAATCCAGCTATGTTAGTAGCAGTATATGGATCAATACTTATGCTTTCATGGTTAGGTGCTAAAGCTATTGTAGCTGGTAATTTAACAACAGGTGAATTAACAAGTTTATTTAGTTATATTATGAATATCATGATGTCATTAATGATGTTATCAATGGCTTTTGTTATGATTACGATGTCATTGGCTTCAGGAAGACGAATTGTTGAAGTGATTAATGAACAGTCTGACTTAGTTTCACCAAATCATGCTTTAACTTATGTTAAAGATGGTTCTATTGACTTTAATCATGTTGTTTTTTCTTATAAACATGGTAGTGGAGAACCTGTATTAAAAGATGTTGATTTGCATATTAAAAGTGGTGAAACAATAGGTATCATTGGTGGTACAGGTAGTGCTAAAAGTAGTTTAGTTAATCTGATTTCTCGTTTATATGATGTAGATGAGGGAAGTGTAGAAGTCGGTGGACAAGATGTAAGAAATTATGATCTTGAACTCTTAAGAGATGAAGTTGCTGTTGTTTTACAAAAGAATGTTTTATTTAGTGGTACAATCTTACAAAACTTAAGATGGGGTAATGAATCAGCAAGTGAAGAAGAATGTAAAGAGGCATGTCGACTTGCTTGTGCAGATGAATTTATTGAACGTTTTGAAGATGGCTATCAAACTTACCTTGAACAAGGTGGATCAAATGTATCTGGTGGTCAAAAACAAAGATTATGTATTGCCAGAGCGTTATTGAAAAAACCTAAGATTTTAATTTTAGATGATTCAACAAGTGCAGTAGATACCGCTACTGATGCAAGTATTCAAGAATCATTTAATCAACGTATTCCAGATACAACAAAAATTATCATTTCACAACGTATTTCTTCAGTTCAAAATGCAAGTCGTATTATTGTTTTAAATGATGGTGTTGTAGATGGTTTTGACAGTCATGAACAATTATTAAAGACAAATGAAATTTATCGTACGATTTATGAAACACAAATGAAAGGAAAGGAGGAAGAATAATGAAAGAAGGAACAATGAAACGTTTATTAAAAATGTTATGGAGTCAATATAAAATACATTTAATTATTGTCTTTTTATGTATTGTTGGAAATGCTGTATTTAATGTACAAGGAACAATGTTTATGCAAACTTTAATTGATGATTACATTGTCCCATTATTAAAGAGTTCTTCTCCTGATTTTAGTGGATTACTTCATGCCTTAATAAGAGTAGGGTGTTTTTATGGATGTGGAGTTATCTGTGCCTTTTCATTTAACCGTATTATGGTTTATGTAACACAAGGTTTTTTAAGAGATTTAAGAATAAATATGTTTGAACATATGGAATCGTTACCTATTCGTTATTTTGACCGTACACCTCATGGTGATACCATGTCAGTTTATACAAATGATATTGATGCTTTAAGACAATTAATCTCTCAATCTATCCCTCAACTTGTATCAAGTTGTATGACAATTTTGACAACATTTATTTCAATGATTATTTTAAATATACCTTTAACAGTATTAAGTGTTGTCATGCTGGGTGTTATGCTTGTTGTTTCTCGTAGACTAGGTTCATTATCTGGGAAATTCTTTGTTAAACAACAAAGTGATTTAGGAAAAGTGAATGGTTATATTGAAGAAATGATTTCTGGACAAAAAGTAGTAAAAGTCTTCAATCATGAAGAAAAAGCAATTGAAGATTTTAGACAACTCAATGATGAATTGAGACAAAGTGCTTATAAAGCTAACAAGTATGCTAATATTTTAATGCCAGTAACAGTGCAATTAGGTAATATTTCTTATATTATTTGTGCAATTGTAGGTGCGATTCTTGCCTTAAATGGTCATTTTGCATTAACGATTGGTACTTTGGTTGCCTTTTTAACTTTAAATAAGAGTTTCAATCAACCGATTGGACAAATTTCTCAACAAATTAATGCAGTTGCCATGGCACAAGCTGGAGCAAAACGTATCTTTGATTTATTAGATCAAGAAAGTGAAGATGATCAAGGAATTGTTACTTTAGGTCGTGTAGAAATAGTAGATGGTCAAATGGTTGAAACAAATAAAAGAACTGGACATTGGGCATGGCGTCATCCTCGTAACAACGGTGAAGTACAATTAGTAGAAATGAAAGGTGATATTCGTTTAGAAGGTGTAGACTTTGGTTATTTTGATGATCGTATGGTTTTACACAATGTAGATGTTTATGCTAATCCTGGTGAAAAGATTGCCTTTGTTGGGGCAACAGGTGCAGGGAAAACAACCATTACGAATTTAATTAATCGTTTTTATGATATTCAAAATGGTTCGATTACTTATGATGGTATTGATATTAAATTAATCAAAAAAGATGATTTAAGAAAATCTTTAGGTGTTGTTTTACAAGATACGCATTTGTTTACGGGTACTGTCATGGATAATATTCGTTATGGTCGCTTAGATGCTACTGATGAAGAATGTATAGAAGCAGCTAAGTTAGCCAATGCAGATAGTTTTATTAAACACCTACCTGATGGTTATCAAACTTTATTAAGTGGCGATGGTGCTAATTTATCACAAGGACAAAGACAGTTATTGGCGATTGCTCGTGCTGCAGTTGCTAATCCACCAGCATTAATCTTAGATGAAGCAACATCATCAATTGATTCACGTACTGAAAAATTAGTACAAGATGGTATGGATAAATTAATGGAAGGCAGAACAACATTAGTTATTGCCCATCGTTTATCAACAATTAAAAATAGTGATTGTATTATGGTTTTAGAACAAGGACATATTATTGAAAGAGGAAACCATCAATCACTTATTAAAGAAAAAGGAAAATACTACCAATTATATACTGGTAAAATAGAAATGGATTAACATAATGAGACTATAATTTAACATATTATAGTCTTTTTTATTTAATGTTGATTGCGCTTACAAATGATTATATAATGAAAATATGTGTCAGGAGGAAGATATGGGTACTTTTAAGTTTTCGATGACGATATTGAAAAAAGAATTTAAGAAAAGTATTATATTTGGTTTGACTATGCTTTTTTCAATATCGATGTCATTAGTGTTTTTTGATATTATTAATAATCCTCATCTACAAGATACAGTAAAGGCAAATGGGGGAACAACCTTTGCAACAATGCAACTACCTTTTGCTTCTTCATTATCTTTTGTTATTATTTTGTTTTGTGGATTTATGATTTTCTTTGCAAATAATTTTTATTTATCAAAGAAAACAGGAGAGATTGCTATTTTATCAATGTCAGGATTAAGTAGTTTTCAATCAACTTTATATTTAATTTATCAAACCTTTGCTTTAATTTTAATAGCTTTACCTTTAGGTATACTTTTAGGACAAGGTTTAACGATTATTATGCATTATTGGATATATGATTATTTAAATATTCATGCTTCTCTTTTTTATACACCGATGATGACTTATATTCAAACAGTTATTTTTGTATTGGTGATGATGTTTTTATTGTGTGTACTAGAAAGTGGTTTTATTTATCGACATGATATACAATCTTTATTAATGGAAAATAAGGAAATGGAATTTAAAGACCGTCGTATTATTAAATTTCCTTATGTTGTTTATGGGATTTGTTATATAGGTGGAATTGTTATGATGTTTACAGAACCTCACCAATCGACCTCTTATATTGTACCGACATTTTTAGGTATTTATGGTGCGATAGGTTTACTTAGATATGTTTTAGCTAAATTTATTAGAAAGTTGAAAGAAGGTCCATTACTTACTAAAAAATATGCTTTGATTTATACATCTAATTTATGTCAGTCAATTCAACAAGCCTATTTACTTGTTGCTTTATTAGTGGGTTCTATTACGTCTATGATGACTATTATTATGTCATGTAGAAATTCATATCGTGAGTTTGTTGTTGCTATCATGGGATATGTTGTTGTTGTCATATTACTTACGGTGAGTATTATTTATAAGTTTTTGATGGAAGCACAAATGAGAAAAGGTTTATTTTATAATTTATGGAAAGTAGGTTATACAAAGTGTGAATTAAAAAAGATTGCTAGAAATGAAGTTATTTATTTTTACTTATCTTTATTTTTAATACCATTTGTTTATATTGTAATTATATTAGGACGTTTTGTTTATTTTGATCATATTTCATTATGGTTTGTTTTGATGATGACGTTATTTTACATGATACCTTTAATCTTATCGACAATATTTACTTATATTCAATATAAAAAATCTGTAATTGATACAATTCAAGGGAGATAAAAAATGAAAAAAGAAATTATACATGCGACACAGGTTACGAAAATATATGGTATAGGGACAAGTCATCCTTATACGGCACTTCATGATGTTTCATTATTAATGTATGAAGGTGAATTTGTTTGTGTCATGGGACCTTCGGGTGCGGGGAAATCAACATTTATTAATAATTTATCAACAATTGATATACCTACTAAAGGAACGGTTTATATTCAAGGAGAAGAAGTAAGACAAATGTCTCCTAAACAAATGGGTGAATTTCGTTATAAGAATCTAGGCTTTATTTTCCAAGAGTTTAACTTATTAGATTCTCTTACAATTTTTGAAAATATTGCTGTACCACTTACTTTAGCTAATATGAATCATGATGAAATTACTCAAAGAGTTCATGATGTAAGTCGTAAATTAGATATTGAAGCAACTTTACATAAATACCCAAGTGAATGTTCTGGTGGACAACGCCAAAGGGTGGCGATTGCAAGAGCTTTAGTGACACATCCTAAAGTCATTGTAGCTGATGAACCTACAGGTAATCTTGATAGTAAAAATTCTCATGAGATTTTATCTTTGTTCAAGCAATTAAATGAAACAGAAGGTGTTTCTATTTTGATGGTTACTCATGATCCTAAAATAGCTTCTTATTCTTCTAAATTGTTATATATTAAAGATGGGATTATTGATAGCGAAATTAAAAGAGAAGGATTATCACAAAAAGAATACTTTTATAAGATTGTTGATTTAAATTCTAATGAATCACAAGAATTATTTGAATAATAAAAAACCAATTCTACATAAAGAATTGGTTTTTTAATCGAACTTTGATAAAACAATTAAATAAAAGGGATTGTCATCTTGTGGAATGACTTTTAACCATTTGGTACTTAAATATTGATTGATAAGAGTAATAATATCATCTAACGGATAGTCATTACCCGATTGTTTTAATTCTAAACCACATGAGGCACAACCCCCAATTGTATGAACACTATAATCAATATTGTGTTCTTTTAATAATTCATTAATTTCTACAATCATATTAAAATCAACTACATTCATATTATTACCTGCTTTCATTATAGTATTATATAATTTGTATTATTTTTTAAACAAAGAATGGAACAATGATTTTTTTTCTGGCTTTTTAAAAGGATTACAAACTTCTCTGGTTTTGTAATTATAATAAGTGACTTGTTTACTTTGACTATCAAAGATACAGTAAGTAGGATAACGATATAAGCCACGAGGGAAAGCTAGACTACCAGGATTAATATAGGTTGTATGTTCATCTTGGTAGAGATAAGGAATATGTGTGTGACCAAAACATACAACATCTATTTGGTGAATAGCTGCATAGTCTTGTAGAAGGTGAATAGATTGGTCAACTTGGTAATGGTGACCATGAGTAATAAAAAAGCGAAGTTGATCAATTTCAATGATTTGTTCTAATGGGGAATAACGGTCGTTATTACCACGGACATGAATGATTTGAGGTAAATCATTTTCTTGATAAGTCATATAAATATCACCGCAATGAATAATATAGTCAACATTTAATTGTTGAAAAAAAGATTCTAACTGTGATTTTGGAATCATGTGACTGTCTGATAAGATACATACTTGCATAGGTCATTTCCTTTCGTGAATTTGCTTTCTATGATATAATATTATCATCTTTTATATATGAAAGCGAGTGATGAGATGGCTCATTTTATATCATTTGAAAATGTAAGAAAAACTTATAAAGTAGGAGATGTTGAGATTCATGCAAGCGATGGTGTTGACTTTTTTCTAGAAAAAGGTGAATTTGTCGTTGTCGTTGGTCCTTCTGGCGCTGGTAAAACAACGATTCTTAATCTTCTTGGAGGAATGGATAAGCCTACCAGTGGGAAAATGATGGTTGATGGTGAAAATGTAGCTTTGTATGATGAAAAGAAATTGACGCAATATCGGCGAGATGATATTGGTTTTGTGTTTCAGTTCTATAATCTGGTTCAAAATTTAACGGCATTAGAAAATGTTGAATTGGCTTCCCAAATATCTAAAGAGCCTTTAGATCCAAAGATGGTTTTAGAGCGCGTTGAACTTGCTCAAAGAATGAATAATTTTCCTTCACAGTTATCCGGTGGAGAACAACAAAGAGTCGCGATAGCGAGAGCAATTGCTAAAAATCCTAAATTATTACTTTGTGATGAACCGACAGGAGCATTAGATTATTTGACAGGTAAAGCTATTTTAAAATTACTGAGAGAAATGTGTGATTCTTATGGTATGACTGTTATTGTTATTACGCACAATAGTGCATTAGCACCGATGGCTGATCGTGTTATTCATTTAAAAAATGGTCGAGTAGATAAAATGTTAGAAAATGATCATCCAGTACCAATTCAGGAAATTGAGTGGTAGATATGAAGAAAAGAGCTTATGTTAAAAATCAAATAAGAATCATTTCTAAGACAAAAGCTAGATTTTTATCTATTTTCTGTATTGTATTTTTAGGTGCTGCATTTTTTGCTGGATTGAGGCAAACGCCTCTTATTATGCAAGAAACAATGGATCATTATTATCGCCAGTATAACTGGAGTGATCTCAATTATATTGGTACTTTAGGATTTGACCAAGAAACGATTTCAAAAGTAAAGAATATTAAAGAAGTAAAACAAATTGATTATGGTATGCGATTTGATGCTTTAATGAAATACCAAGATCAAACTAAAGGGGTTACTGTTTATACAAGTGATCATTTTGATAAAGGTGTTTCTCTTCCTGAATTAACAAAAGGAAGATTGCCAAAAAAGGATAATGAAATATTATTAGATGCTTATTTAGCTAAACAAAAAAATATTTCTTTAAATCAAAAAATGACTTTAGAAAGTCAATATGGTAAAAAGGAATATCGGATTGTAGGGCTATGTAATGATACGCGTTATACTTGTAACTTTGAAAGAGGAACAAATAGCTTAGGTGATGGTAATAATAGTGGCTTTGTTTTAATGAAAACAGTTGGTAATGAAATGATGGCATTACCACAGTCTTTATATGATTTATATGATGGACAAGTTGTTTATAATGATTTACGAATACAGATCAAAGGGAGCGAACGTTATCGTATATTTACTGATCAGTATGATGATTTTATTAAACCAGTTAATAAAAAGATAAAAAAAGTACTGAATCAGCAATATCGCTCGTTCTATAGTCAACTTGTAAGTGACGCTAATGATCAATTAACAGATGGTAAAAATGCATATGAAAATGGATTAAACCAATATTTACAAGGTGTGAGTCAGTATCAACAAGGAAAAGAACAATATGAACAAGGATTAAAACAATACCAAGATGGTTATCATCAATATCAAACAGGATATAATCAATATTTAAGTGGTTTGAAACAGTATCAGGATGGTTTTAACTTATTTCAAGAAAAGAAAAAGGAATATCAGAAGGGATATCAAGATTATCAAACGTATAGTAAACAATTAAGTCAGTATGATCAAGCTTTACAAGCCTTAAATAATCAATGTGGAAGTTATCAAAATGTTGTCAATCAAGTTAATCAATTAAAAGAAGCTATCGCTAATCCTAATTTGGATCAACAAACATTACAAATCTATCAAGCACAGCTAAAACAATTAGAAATAGCAATGGCATCATACGAACAATTAGCAAGTCAAAGTCAAAATATAGAAACTTTAAGAGCTAAGTTGCCTACTATAAAGAAAACATTAGATCAAAGTTTACAGACTATTAATCAAACGGAAAAGACTTTTATAGAAAAAAAACAACAGTTAGATCAAGCCAAAATAAAATTGGACACGAGCAAAAAAACATTAGATGCCTCAAAACAACAATTAGATCAAGCTAAAAAACAATTAGATGAATCTAAAATTGTTCTTGATCAAACAAATGATCAATTAAACAATGTTAAAAAGCAATTAGATCAAAGCGGTGAGCAAATAAAAGACATCCCTCAAGGAAAAGTTGTAACATTAACTAAAAATGAAAATGCTGCTATATTAAGTTATAAAGCAAATTGTCAATCTATAGAATCTTTATCAATATTATTTCCGATGATTTTCTTTTTAGTAGCTGCTTTAGTTTCACTTACGACCATGACAAGAATGGTAGAAGAACAACGTGTACAAAGTGGAACTCTAAGAGCCTTAGGATACGATAAAAAAGATGTGATTAATCAATATTTGATTTATGCTTTTCTAGCAACGTTTTTTGCATGTGGTTTAGGGATTGTTTTTGGTACATATTTCTTCCCAGGTATTATTGTTTATTTATATCGTATTATGATGTTTGATGTAGGAGCTTCAACACGTATTATATTTGATGCTTTAACATGTGTTGAAACATTTGCTATTTCTGTTTTGATTACGTTAGTAGCGACGTTTATGGTTTGTATGCAAGAACTTTATGAAGTTCCAGCTCAATTGCTTAGACCTAAAGCACCAAAGAATGGAAAGCGTATTTTATTAGAAAGAATTGGCTTTATTTGGAAAAGATTATCATTTAATCAAAAAGTGACTATGCGTAATATTTTCCGATATAAAAAACGTTTCTTTATGTCAGTAGTAGGGATTGCTGGTTGTAGTGCTTTGATGGTAGTTGGATTTGGTTTAAAACAATCTATTTCTCCACTAGCAAGCGAACAATATCAAAAGATGTGGGTCTATGATGGGGTTGTTAATTATGATAGTCATTTAAATAATGAACAATTACAACAGGCTCAAACTGATTTTAAACACTTTAATCATATTAAAGAAACAATGAATATTTTTGATAAAACGGTTTCTATTGGACAACAATATGCAACCATTGAAATACCACAAAATCCTAAGAGATTTAAAGATTTCATTAAAATGACTAGTTTTGAAACAGGCAAAACTTTAACCTTAAATAATCAAGGTGTGATGATTAACGCTAAATTAGCAGAGTTATTAGATGTAAAAACAGGTGATCAAATGACACTTACTCTTAACAATAAAGAGTATAGCGTTAAAATAGCAGGTGTATATAAACTTTATTTTAGACATTATGTTTATATGACGCCTGAGTATTACAAACAAATAACAGGTGAAGAGGTGACATATAACAGTCAATACTTTACTTTAGATAAAGATACGCATCAAAGTGAAAAGAACTTAACTTATCAAGTTGATCATCATCAAGGCATGACTTCAATTCAATTTGTGAAAGGAATATCAGAATCATTTATTACACAAATGGAAAGTATTAACAGTGTTGTCTTCATTCTTATCGTTTGTGCTGGTGCCCTTGCCTTTATTGTTCTTTATAACTTGACAAATATTAATATTCAAGAAAGAAAAAGTGAAATAGCGACAATTAAGGTTTTAGGATTTTATTCAAAAGAAGTTTATGATTATGTATTTAGAGAAAATACAATCTTATCCTTAATAGGTTCGCTTTTGGGGTTATATTTAGGAAAACTCATTCATAATTATTTAATTAAAACAGTCGAAGTCGATATGGCTATGTTTATCCGTAGTGTTCATTTTACAAGTTATATTTACGCTATGATTTTAACCTTTATTTTTACTTTCTTTATTGATTTTGTCATGAGAAAAGTATTAAAGAATATTGATATGGTTGAATCATTAAAGAGTATTGAATAGTGAGGCTGATGCGAGTTGATCTCGTGTCAGCTTTTTTTAAATAATGAAATATAATGATGTTTTGAATATAAAATGAAGTAAATAAACAAACATTTTTTATTATTGGTTATATGTAAAATAATTCTAATTTTTAAAGTTGACAGATGCTAAAATTCCACTTTTTTCATGAAAAGTAAGCATAAACTAACAAAAAAATAATATTTAGGGTTTAGTAAAATATAGTTTTGGATATACTAAAATTAAGAAAAAATTACTAAAAATTTCAAAAAAATTTAATTTTCTAAAGAGCTTGCTATGACTGGGTTTTGGCGGATTTACTAGGGTTTGAGGCGGTTGCAAGGGTGGATTTATGGCTTGAAGTGTGGTATATTATTAAATGGATATATTATTGAAAGGAGGCAACGAATGGATAGAAATATTAAGATGAGACTGAATAAAATTATTCAAGAGAGAGTCATCAAGAGAAAAGCAATGTTTATTCCAATCGCTGGCGTAGCAACATTTATGTTAGTTGGGTATGCTGCAGTTGATAAAGAAAAGCCGGTCATTACATCTGATCAAATCGAAGTACCTTATGGTGAAGTATTTGACGTTGATGCAGTTGACGTAACAGATAATCATGATAGCCGTGATCAAATCACAGTTAAGGCTAACACAGACTCATTAGATGTTAATCAGTTAGGGACATATAATGTAGATGTCACTGCAACTGACCAATATTCTAATGAAACAACAAAAACAGTAAAGGTAAAAGTAGTGGATCAAGTTGGTCCTAAGATTGAAACTCTTGGTTCTAATCAAGGGTATGTCGTATCAGTTCCAGTTAATGGAAGCAAAGATTTAGCAAGTTATGTAAAAGCTACAGATAATGTGGATGGTGATGTTACACCATTTATTGAAGCTGATAAAGAGTTAAATACTTCTGCTTTAGGTACGCAAACAATTACATTAAAAGCAACAGATACTTCTGGTAACGAAACTGAAAAAACTGTAGAGTTTGCAGTTGCAGATACAGAAGCTCCAGTTATTAATTTAACTAATGGAGAAAATGTTACTATTAATTACGGTAGTACATTTGATTTAAATCAATATGTACAAGTTACTGATAACTTTGATACAGTATCTCCTGTAGTTGAAGGATCAGTAGATACAAAAAAAGATGATGGTGTGCAAACATTAACAATTACTGCTAAAGATAATTCAGGTAATGAATCTAAAGCACAATTAAATGTCACTGTAAAAGATACAGAAGCACCACAAATTTCATTATCTAAATCATCAGTGACTGTGAATGCTGGAGATTCATTAGATTTAGCTAGTTACTTAGCATCAGCTACTGATAATAAAGATGGTGATTTAAAATCTAAAGTTAATATTCCAACTGTTAAAACTTCAAAAGCAGGAAGTTATACAGCTACTTATACAGTAAGTGATGCAGCAGGAAATCAAGGAAGTGCTTCATTAACGGTTAAAGTTAATGCCGTAAGCAAAGGAATTGCTTTCTCTGGTAATGTATCAAGTAGCAACCGTTATGGTTCAACTGTTGTTGCAGCAGCCTATTCTAGACTTGGATGTCCATATGTTTATGGTGCATCAGGGTCAAATTCATTTGACTGTTCAGGTTTAGTTATGTGGTGCTATGGAAAAGCGGGTAAATCATTACCACACTCTTCAGGTGCACAAAAAGGTTCAGGAAGTGTTATTCCTGTATCACAAGCACAACCAGGAGATATTTTATGGCGACCAGGGCATGTAGCTATCTACATTGGTGGGGGTAAATATATCCATGCTCCTACTACTGGAGATGTTGTAAAAATTGCTTCAGGTGCTAGTGGTTTCAGTTGTGCAATTAGACCAAACTAATATAATAAAAATACTCAGTCATTTATGATTGAGTATTTTTTTTGTTTAATTCAAGCAAATTTGCTTTTTTATTTTATTTATGTTATTATGGCCAATGGATATATTATTGAAAGGAGGAAACGAATGGATAGAAATATTAAGAAGAACATAAAAAATTATGTTGAAGAAAAGATTATGAAACGTAAAATGATGTTCTTGCCTATCGTTGCTGTAGCAACTTTTATGTTAGTAGGATATGCTGCAGTGGATCGAAAAAAGCCTGTTATTGTGTCTGATCGAATAAGTATTGCCTATGGTGAAAAGTTTGATACAGATGTCATAGATGTTACTGATAATCATGATTCAAGAGATATGATTCAAGTTACTGCTGATACAAGTTCATTAAATGTTAAGCAGTTAGGAACTTATCAAGTTGAAGTGAATGCAGTAGACCAATTTAATAATCAAGCAACAAAAACTATTGAAGTAGATGTTGTTGATGAAGTCGCTCCAGAATTTGAAGTATTAGGATCTGGAGAGGGATATGTTGTAGAAGTACCAATTAACGGAAGTAATGATGTTACAAGCTATATTCATGCGAGTGATAATGTAGATGGTGATGTTACACCATTTATCGAAACAAACAAAGAATTAGATGCTTCTGTTGCTGGTATGCAAACAATTGATTTAAAAGTAAGTGATACCAGTGGAAATGAAATAACAAAAACATTTACATTTGCGGTATCTGATTTAGAAGCCCCAGTTATTTCATTAAAATCTGGGCATGATGTAGTATGTGATTATGGTAGTCAATTTAATCTAAACGACTATATGACAATTACTGATAACATAGATGAAACAGTCAATCCAGTGGTAGAAGGTACAGTTGATACATCAAAAGAAAATGAAGTACAAAAAGTAAAAGTCACTGTTCAAGATCAAGCTGGAAATAAAGCTGAATCATATTTAAATGTTACAGTAAAAGATATTTCAGCTCCTGTTATTTCTTTGAGTCAAAGTCAAATCAAAGTAGACAAAGGGGCAACTGTTGATTTAAACAGTTATTTAACATCAGCTATTGATAATAAAGATGGTGATGTTAAATCTCAAGTGAAGATTGATAGTTTAGATACATCTTCAACAGGTTCTAAAACTGTCAATTATACGGTAAGTGATAAAGCCGGAAATAAAGCAGTCGTACCATTAACAGTTGAAGTGACTTTTTCCGGTGAACAACTTGTTAAAACAGCTACATCTAAACTAGGAACACCTTATGTGTGGGGAGCAACAGGTCCTACATCATTTGACTGTTCTGGGTTTACACAATGGGTATACCGCCAACATGGTATTTCCATTCCAAGAACGTCTGGTGCTCAAAAGAGTGCTGGGAAAATAGTCAGCTTATCTGAATTACAGGTAGGAGATATTGTTTGGCGTTCTGGTCACGTAGGTATTTATATAGGTGGAGGTCAATATATCCATGCTCCAACTTCTGGTGATGTTGTTAAAATTTCTAATATGTCATCAGGTAAATTTACTTGTGGTGTAAGATATACAAATTAAGATAAAGAATTGCGAGTTCGCAATTCTTTTTTTATGTTAAAATAAGGAAAAGAGGTGTTAAGGATGAATGTAGCAACAGCAAAGCAATTAAAACAATATGATCAGGCATTATTGGATTATGGTTATACCATTGAAGAATTAGTTGATAAAGCAAGTGATGCTTTATTACCTTATTTTTTAGAATATCAAGTTCCTGTTATTATGTGTGGACCAGGAAATAATGGTGCTGATGGTATTTCTTTAGGAATAAAATTACACAATAGAGGTAAAAAGGTAAAATTGGTTTTAACTGGAAAACCTGAAAAATTATCAAAAGCAAATGCTTATTATTTAAAAGAAGCCAATGAAATAGAAATGATACAATTAGATGAAAATAATTTAGATAAGCTAAATCATTATTTCAATGAAGGAGATGTCATTGTTGATGCTTTATTTGGATTTGGATTAAATAGTGATTTAAGAGGTATTGTCAAGACATTAGTAGATCAAATTAATCAGGAATTCGATGGCGATGTGATCGCTATTGATATTCCTACAGGATTAAATCCGGATACTGGAAAATCATATAATACTTGTATTTGGGCAACGAAAACAATATCATTAACAGCATTAAAACAAGGGTTTTTAAATGAAGATAGTAAAATGTTTACAGGTGATGTTTATGTTGAAACTTTGGATGTTGTAAGTAAGGAAGATGAAGTAGGTTTAGCTAAAATTATAGATGAAAAGTGGGCTCGCTATCATTTAAAACCACGTTTATTTAATGGACATAAGGGAACTTATGGTAGAGTTTTACACATGACAGGGTGTAGTCATTATCGAGGAGCAGCCATGCTTGCAGGTCGAGCTTCACTGATGTGTGGCAGTGGCATTGTTACTGTTTATTCGGATTTATCAGTTATAGATTCTTTAGCTTCATTTGCTCCTGAATGTACATCAGTTGTACGTCAAGATTATTTTGACAGACATGTTCTTGATGATAAAAATGCAGTATTGGTAGGAAGTGGACTTGGATTAAATGAAGTAAGTGAGCAGTTATTTTTAAGTTTAATGGATGCCAGTTCATTACCTATGGTTATTGATGGCGATGCTTTGACTTTATTAGGAAAACATCCGGAATTTTTAAAAGGAGAGCATGCATCTTATATTTTGACTCCTCATTTAGGAGAATTTGCCCGTTTAACAACAATTTATGATGATGTAGCATTAGTAGAACAAGCTAAACAATATGCTCAAGAAAAGCAAGTTATTCTTGTTTTAAAAGGACCCAACACCATTGTTACTGATGGTAAAGTGGTCTATCGTAATGCTAGTGGTAATAAAGCAATGGCTTCTCCTGGAATGGGAGATGCTTTAGCAGGAATTATTGTAAGTTTATTAGGACAAGGATATAGCCCACTTGTAAGTGCTGCGTTGGGTGTTTATATTCATGGTTTATGTGGTGATGAGGTGGCTAAAAAACAATATACAGTTTTATCTAGTCAAGTCATTCAACAAATTCCTTGTATAATGAAAAGAATACTTCAAGATTAAAAAGAACATAAAAGATTATAATACCTTTAAAGTACACACTAAATAAAAAGAACCAAAATATGGTAA